>Ga0189290_100173_pt1 | contig 40421 bp, 36 predicted proteins | sample UW140minimetaG_FD_130318 | JGI IMG/M metagenome (GOLD analysis project Ga0189290, IMG submission 130318) | Marine microbial communities from the Costa Rica Dome - UW140 mini metaG | ecosystem: Environmental > Aquatic > Marine > Oceanic > Photic zone | place: Costa Rica: the Eastern Pacific...
CGGACCCGCTTGGCCTGCCTGACGCCTGCATGCTGCGCCCCTCTGTGGTCGCCGTGCTGGATGGTGTCAAAGGCGAAGTCACCGTGGTCTCCCCGGCATGGGTCAGCGACGGCCAATCCGCCCGCGCTGCCTATGCGCAGGCCGCAGAACGCGTGATGGACGCCGTGCGCGATCTCGAACGCGCCATGCCACAGGCCGCGCGTGATCTGGGCGACGCACATGAAGTCTCCCCGCCAGTCTCCAACTTCACCAAAGACGGCTACTTGGCCGCTGTGGAGAAGGCCAAGGAGTACATCAAAGCAGGCGACATTTTCCAAGTCGTGCCCGCCCAACGCTGGACGCAAGACTTCCCGCAACCCCCGTTTGCGCTCTACCGGAGCCTGCGCCGCACCAACCCCTCGCCGTTTATGTTCTACTTCAACTTCGGCGGCTTTCAGGTGGTCGGCGCAAGCCCGGAAATCCTCGTGCGGGTTTTTGGCGACGAAGTCACCATCCGCCCGATCGCAGGCACCCGCCCCCGTGGCGCCACGCCTGAAGAGGACAAAGCCCTCGAAGAGGACCTGCTGGCGGACAAAAAAGAACTCGCTGAGCACCTCATGCTTTTGGATCTGGGCCGGAACGATACAGGCCGCGTCTCCAAGATCGGCACCGTGCGTCCAACCGAGAAATTCATCATCGAGCGCTACAGTCACGTGATGCACATTGTTTCCAACGTCGTCGGCGAACTCGCCGAAGACAAAGACGCGCTGGATGCCTTCTTTGCCGGCATGCCCGCAGGCACGGTCTCCGGCGCCCCCAAAGTGCGCGCGATGGAAATCATCGATGAACTGGAACCTGAGAAACGTGGCATCTACGGCGGCGGTGTGGGTTACTTCAGCTCCGGCGGAGACATGGACATCTGTATCGCGCTCCGGACAGCGATTGTGAAAGACCAGAAGCTCTACATTCAGGCCGGAGGCGGCGTTGTCTATGACAGCGACCCAGAGGCGGAATACATGGAAACCGTGCACAAATCCAACGCCATCCGCCGCGCTGCAGCCGATGCCGCGCGGTTCACCGGCGACGGGAATTCGTGAGCGACACCTCCGACACCACAGCTCTTGGCACCGTGACCCCCTATTTCACGGTGCCGGACGCCGAAGTGTTTATCCATTTCGCGCAATCCACTTTTGACGCCGAGATTATCAAAGAAGACCGCTACGACAACGGCGTAATCCAGCACGCTCGTCTGCGTATAGGCCCTTCCGTTCTGATGCTCAATCAGGCCACAGACACCTACCCCGCTAACGCCTCCCAAATGCACATTCAGGTCGCCGACCTAGCTGCGACCTACGCCCGCGCATTAAAGCTTGGGGCAACCTCGATCATGGAGCCAAACCTGCGCCCTCACGGCGATCACATGGCGGGCATCGTTGATCCCAGCGGCAACACTTGGTGGATCGCCAGCGCCGCCCCCTCTTAGAAGCGCCGCAACGCCCTGTGCGTTAATGCTTTTGCGCTCCCAAACGCACCTCCGTAAAACAGTCACGATACAGACGTAATACCGACGTGGATTTTGCCTCGAGAGCCGAGAGTTAATGCGCAGACATTTGTCCATGTCGTAAAAATTTGTCCACTCGGTCAAATCGCTGTTACACTCGCTGCATTATTCCCAAAACAAACCCGCTTTGGCCCCAGCCATGCAGGCAATAACTATTACAACAGAGAGCACCAAAATGGCCCAATTTACCCTGTCCCGCCGCCACTTCCTGGCCTCCACCGCTGGCTTCATCGCCCTGCACCCGTTCTCGGCAAATGCTGCACAAAATCAAGCACATCTGCGGATCATGGAGACCACCGACCTGCATGTGCACGTCTTCCCGTATGACTATTATGCCGACAAGCCCCGCGACACCGTTGGCCTCTCCCGCACCGCCTCTCTGATCAAAAACATCCGTGATGAGGCCACCAATTCGATGCTGATCGACAACGGCGACTTCCTGCAGGGCAACCCAATGGGCGACTACATCGCCTATGAGCGCGGCATGAAAGAAGGCGACACAGCAACATTTTCCGATCCAGCGCATTGGTCACCAAAAAGCAAACGAGCATGGCAATGACTATGAGAAAAGCCCAAGCCGCGCGCATCGAATTTCCATGCCCCTGAGGCACAAATGGCAGGGTCAAAAGCATTGCCACGGCCCCAACCGCGATGCAGATCACTACGATCTTTTCGTTTTGCCGCAACTCAAAAAGCTTGCGTCCGTAGTCCGGCGCGCCTGACCAAAGCACGCGTTCTTCTAACTCGAGAAGCTCTTCCAACTTTGGGCTGTCCAGATATAAAACGCTAGCGTTAAACATGATTCTTGAAGTATTGAATCACCCATTTCGTGTCCATGTAGATTTCTTTTTCCCTTTTAAATCAAGGCGCTCAATCGCAAATCCTCGACCGTACAGAGTATTTTGGCGCTTGCCCTGTCTCAAGTCGCTGCGGTCCGTCATTTGGCTTCGGGTATTCCAGCTTAGGCAGACGCAGGCTCTCCGGATCAAGTTCCCGTCTTTGGCAATCCGCAAGCCCTCGGATCTCGACTTGCGTCAGGTTCCGCAAGTCAATCAAATGCCCTTCCCTGCGCGCCGCTGAGGAGCGAAATTCCAGGGCTGGGTCCAGCACAAACCATTGTGTCTCGGGGCCGAACGCGTCGGCTTCCCCCTGCCATGTTTCCCCAGAGCCAAACGCAAGTTCAAATCGTCCTGGTGGCACCAACACGCGGAAAAACGCACCGCCGCGGACATAGGCCGCCAACACCGCGTCACCTGTGGACGTGTCTTGAAGTAACAGAAAGTAATCCGCGCCTGTATTGGTTTTGATCTGCAATGGGTTGGTCGCGGGCAACCCGGAGTGGTTCCACATCAGCCCCTGCGGCCGCTCCTCAGCAAATGCAAGCAGTGCAGATACGGCAAGTGCTAAAACAGTCAGAACCCATTTCATGGCTCAATGCTACTCCAGCTTTGGCACAAACAAAAAGGGCCGGAGAAACCTCCAGCCCTTCTCTTTGTTCACAGAGACTTAAGCTGCCTTACCGGGCTCTGCTTTGCGGTTGGTTCCTTTCAGCCACTCACGCAATTGCTGCAGCAACACGTAGAGGATCGGAATAAGAATGACGCCAATCACGGTTGCGGCCAACATGCCGCCAAACACGGCAACACCAATGGCCTTCTGGCTAGCTGCGCCAGCGCCATTTGCCGCCAACAGTGGCACCACACCCAACAGGAAGGACAGCGCCGTCATCATCACCGCGCGGAAACGCTGGCTGGCGGCCTCGATAGCAGCTTCCTTGATGCTCAAGCCAGCCGCCCGCCGCTCCATCGCAAATTCCACGATGAGAATGGCGTTTTTGGAGGCCAAACCAATCAGCATGATCATCCCGATCTGGGTGTAGAGGTTCACATCTCCACCCGACACAAGCACCGCAGCCAGCGCACCAAACAGCGCCACCGTAACCGAAAGCAGAATACCCAACGGCATGGTCCAACTCTCATACTGCGCAACAAGGAACAGATAGGCAAAAACCACCGCCATGATCAAAATAATCACAACAAGCCCGCTTCCGGACTGCTGTTGCTGCGCCGTACCAGTCCATTCAAAGCTATATCCTGGCGGCAGAGCGTTGGCTGCTTCTTCTTCCAGTACACGGATTGCATCACCGGTGGATAGACCCTCTTTTGGAATACCAGTAACAGTCGCGGAGCGGAACATATTGTACCGGTTCAGTGCGACAGGCCCCAGCTCATTGCGCACCGTCACAAGTGTGCCCATTGGAACCATTTCGCCGCTCTGCGACCGGACGTATAGCGAATTGATGTCCTCTACTTGAGCGCGGAACTCGCCATCAGCCTGAATCATCACGCGATAGACTCGACCAAACAAGTTGAAGTCGTTCACATAGATCGACCCCATATAGCCCTGCAGCGTTGTAAAGACGTCTGAGATCGACACATTAAGCGACTTCGCCTTTTCACGATCCAGATCGACATAGACCTTTGGGACGTTGGCACGGAAGGTCGAGTAACTCTGCGCCATCTCGGCCCGTTGGTTGGCCGCATAGACCAGCGATCCAACTGCTGCAGCCAAATCCTGCGCGGTACCCCCGCCGGTCTGCTGGACCTTCATTTCCACGCCCGCACTCAGGCCAAGGCCAGAAATTGGCGGCGGATTAAAGGCAATCACACTTGCGGAAATCTCCTGATTGGCAATGCCGTAAACCGTCGCAAGAATACCATCTGCGCTTAGTTCGTCAGTCTGACGTTCGTCCCATGGCTCCAGATTCAGAATGATCATTGCCCCGTTTGACCCTGATCCGGTCAATAGGCTAAATCCGTTCACCAGAACGGAACCTGCCACGCCTGGGATCTCCATCAACTGCTCGTTCAGCCGTGAACTGACCTTCTCGGTCCGCTCTAACGACGCAGCATCCGGCAATTGCACATCCACAAACAAGGTGCCGTTGTCTTCCAGCGGGATAAAGCCCGCCGGGATCGTCTTCATCAACGTGCCAGAGCCCGCCATCATTGCACCAATGACCACCAGCGCCAGGATCGGCACACGCACAAAGCGCCGTACAATTCCAACATAGAAGCTCCGAGAGCCATCAACGCCTTTCTCAAACGTCGCCATCAGGCCTTTGGGGCCACCCGGATCGCGCGGTTTCAGGATCAACGAACACAGCGCCGGTGAAAGCGTCAGAGCGTTGATTGAAGAAATCACCACTGCGGTGGAAATGGTCACGGCAAACTGCGTGTACAACCGCCCGGTGATGCCGGGCATAAAGGTCACGGGCACAAACACCGTCAGCAACACCAACGTGGTTGCAATCACCGGCCCTGTGATCTGCCCCATCGCCTTGCGCGTGGCGTCAGGAGCCGAAAGCCCCTCTTCCGCAATAATGCGCTCCACGTTTTCCACCACAACAATCGCGTCATCCACAACGATCCCAATTGCCAGCACTAGCGCGAACAAAGAGATCGTGTTGAGCGACATGCCAAACAACAACAGGAAGGCAAACGCGCCGATCAAAGACACCGGAATGGCCACCGCCGGTATAACCGTGGCCCGCACATTGCCGAGGAAGATAAACACGACCGAGATCACAAGGATAAACGTGAGGATCAGGGTGGAGACCACATCGCTCAATGACTGTTCCACAAACAGAGTGCTGTCGTATGGCACGTCGTAAACCACGTCATCCGGGAAGGCCAAAGCCAGCCGTTCCATCTCCGCATTCACTTTCTCTGCCACCGCCAAGGCGTTTTCCCCCGGCGCCTGATAGATCGCCAAAACCGTCGCAGGATTGCCGTCCGCCCGACCAGACGCGTTGTAGTAGTTCGCGCCAAGTTCGACCCGCGCAACGTCTTTCATGCGCACAATGCTACCCGCCTCACCGGTGCGCAGCACAATCTGTTCAAACTCCTTCACCGTGGTCAGACGGCCTTTGGATTTGATGGTGTATTGAAACTGCTGCCCTGTGGGGATCGGCGGAGTACCAATTTGACCTGCGGAGACCTCAAGGTTCTGCTCACGAATGGCCGCAACCAGATCGCCTGGTGTCAGCCCCAACCCAGCCATTCGGTCCGGATCCATCCACATCCGCATAGAGTATTCAAAATTGGTCATCACGTCAGCTTTGCCCACGCCTTTCACACGCGCCAGCGCGTCACGCAGGTTGATCGAGGCATAGTTGGACAAAAACACCTCGTCATAGGTCCCGTTTGGCGACGCCAAAGTGACAATCATCAGCATGTTGGTGGAAGACTTCTGCGTCACCACCCCGCTGTTGGTCACCTCGGTTGGCAGCGACGACGTCGCCTGCGCCACGCGGTTCTGCACGTTTACCGATGCAATGTCCGGGTCCGTGCCCACTTCAAAGGTCACAGACAGATTGTAGGAACCGGTATCAGTGCTGTCAGACGACATATAGATCATGTCGTCCACACCGTTGACCTGTGCCTCGATCGGTGCGGCAACGGTGTTCTCCACCGTTTCAGAGTTTGCACCGGTGTAGTTTGCGGAAACGGTCACCACTGGCGGCGTTATATCCGGGAATTGCTCCACAGGGAGCGCATTATAACCGATGAACCCCATGATGGAGAGCACCAGAGAAATCACAAACGCCGTTTTAGGGCGCCGGATGAAGATCGCTGAAAACACGGGTTACTGCTCCTCTGTCGGCTGACCGGCCAGTACCGCATCAACGGTCACTCCCGGACGCACGCGCTGGAGACCTTCAACAATCACGGCCTCGCCTTCTCGCATGCCGTCCTCAACCACCACTGTAGTTTCTACCTGACGGCCAAGGGTGACATAGCGCTGCTCCACGGTCTGCTGTTGCCCAACCACCAACACAAAGTCGCCGCGCTGGTCACGCTGCACAGCGGCCTGCGGGATCATCAACACTTGGCTTGGCGCTGCGCTTGCGATGCGGAGGTTCAAAAAAGCCCCATCCAGCAGCAACCCACGTTCATTTGCAAACTCCGCCCGCAAAGTGATGGTGCCGGTTGACGGGTTGATCCGGTTGTCAACAAAGACCACCTGTCCTTCTTCATCCAGTTCATCGCCATTAGGAAGGATTGCATAGACTTTTGGCGCTTTTTCTCGATCCGACAGTTCCTGCAACTCGGCTTCGTGATGCTCCATCACTTCGACCAACTGCTTCTCAGTTAGCGAGAATTCCACGAAAATCGGCGCTGTTCGAACAATATTGATCAGATAGGTGGTAGTCGGCCCAACCAATTCGCCAACACTCACGTTGGACCGCCCAATGCGCCCGTCAAAAGGTGCGTGAATTTTAGTGTAGTCCAGATCCAGCTGCGCCTGTGCGATGGCTGCTTTAGCAATTGACACCTGCGCTTTCGCGACTTCGTTGTTAGCCACGGCGACATCACGATCCGCCTCGGTGCCCACGTCGCGCTCAAACAGCTCGGTCTTCCGCACCAGTTCCACCTCAGTCAGGCGAAGATTGGCCTCGGCCTGTGCAAGATCCGCTTGCCGCGCGTCGACCGCCGCCTGATAAACCTCCGGTTCGATCTCAAACAACAGGTCACCACCCGAAACCTCATCCCCATCCAGACCATGGATTTTTTCGACAAACCCACTCACGCGGGCGACAAGATCCACCTTATCAACTGCTTCGCCTTTACCGATGAAAACTACTTCATCTACCAACTCGTCGGTGTAAGCTGCGGCAATCGCCACTTTGGGGGCGGGCGCATCCTGCGCCGCAGCGCTAGTGGCCAATAAACTGACCGAGAGCATAGCCGCTGACAGTGGGGTAAAAATCGGAAACTTCATGGTGTCTTATCCCAATAGCTTGGAGATCATGGCCAAACGGTGCGGCGGTGATCACATGATAATTTGTGCCATAGAAACATGGCACACCTCAGGCGGCAAGCTTGGGTTAACCACAAATGCCAAGCATCTGTCAGAAAAAGCAAAAACGCGCCGACGAAGGGCGCGCTTTTTAGAGTCTTATCTGGATCGAGTTGATTAGTCGTTGTCGTAATAGGCTGGTGGATCATCATAGATCGCCCAGCCAAACTCCCCTTCAGAACCCGGCAACTCCTCCGGCTTCATCTTTACCTGAATGTAGGTCTTGGCGACAAAATGCGCACTAACGGGCGCGGTCAAGAACAGGAAAATGGTGATCAACAGCTCATGGAACGACAAGGTGCCTTTCACCAGCAGGAAATACAGCATCGACGCAATCAACACACCTCCAACCCCAAGCGTGGTCGCCTTGGTAGGGGCGTGCAGCCGCTGCATAGTGTCTTTAAGCTTGAGCATGCCAAAGCTGCCCACAAGGCCAAAAACACCGGCCAGCACGATGAAGAAGGACACAAGGATTTCTACAAACATCTGTCTCTCCCTTATTCGATTATGTCGCCGCGCAGCACAAAGCGGCAGTAGGCAACCGTGGACACAAAGCCAACCATCGCCACCAACATGGAGGCTTCGTAGTAGATCGCCGTCCCCTTGTGCACACCATAGAGGATCAAAAGCGCAATCGCGTTGATCACAATTGTGTCCAACGCCAAAATCCGATCCGCCGCAGTAGGCCCCTTAGCGATGCGCCAGAGGCACATCAACATGCCGAGTCCAAAGCAGGCAAAGCCAAAATAGAGAGCCATCGTGATCATGAGAAAATCTTCTTCAACCGGCGCTCGTAGCGGTGTTTGATCTCATCGCGCACAGCATCTGGATCTTCACAATCCAGACAATGCACAAGCACACTACTGCCATCTGCGGACAACATCGCCGAAACCGTTCCCGGTGTCATTGTGATGGTGCCTGCCAAAACGGTGATCGCCTCAGGTGAGGTTACCTCGAGCGGCACCGTGACCCATTTTGCGTTGATATCCTTGTTGCGCTTGAACAGGATAATCGCAGCCACGTGAAAGTTCGCGACGACAATATCCCAAAGTACCACCAGCACGTATTCCACCACTTTGAAGTAGTTCTTGATGCGCGGACGGCCCGGCCAATAGGGCGCGGTCAAGATGGGCACAATCACCCCAAAGATTGCCCCCAAAAGCACGTTGCCCAGCGTGACCTTGTTGACCAGCATCAGCCAAATCACCAAGAGCGTCAGGCTCAAAATCGGGTGTGGTAGAAGTTTCCTCATTTCAGATCTTCCCCATTCTGTCCAAGCACCGCCTCAACGTAGGCCGACACATCAAACAACTGTGCTGAGGTTTGCTCAAGATAGCCCATCACCGGCCCTGCAAACACCGCCAGCAAAGCTAGTGCCGCCAAAGACAGGCTGACGCCGGTCAGCGCATTCACACCAATCGGTGCTGCGCCTTCCGGCTCCTCCGCCTCAGGATCGGCAAAGGCTGTGCCTTTCCAAAACACCACGCTGCCAGCGCGCGCAAAGCCCACAATGGTTACCAGAGAGCCAATCAGGATCGCCGCCCATGCGGTGGCCATCCACGGCATGTCGCGCACGCCATCCAACACCAACAGCTTGCCCAAGAACCCGCTCAGAGGCGGCATCCCCGTCACGCCAATGGCGCCGGCAAAGAAGAACGCCGCAAACAGTCCGTTCTGATAGATCGGCGGCTGCGCGCTCAAGGCGTCGCTGCCCCGCCGTGTCACCACCAGATCCGCAAGCAGAAACAGCGCCGCAGCCGCAAAGGTCGAGTGCAGTAGGTAATAGAGCCCTGCCCCAATCGCCTCAGGTGTAAACGCCGCCACTGCGAGCAACAACGTCCCCATGGAGCCAACCACCGCGAAGGACAGCATCGGCATCAAGCGCCGTGCGCCCAAAACGCCAATGGCGCCCACAGCAAGGGTGATCACCGCCGCTGGCATCACCCAGCTGCCAATCAGCCCGTCCACCGCAGCAACATCCGGCCCAAACACCAGCGTGTAGAACCGGATGATCGCATAGGCGCCCACTTTGGTCATGATCGCAAACAGCGCCGCCACCGGCGCAGGTGCATTGGCATAAGTTGCAGGCAACCAGAACTGCACCGGGAACAACGCCGCTTTTATGGCAAACACCATCAACAACAACACCGCCGACACCCTCAGAATGGCCGCCTCTTCCACCGGAAGTTCCCGCACTTTCACTGCCAGATCCGCGAGGTTCAATGTGCCGGTTGAGGCATAGAGCGCTCCAAGCGCAAACAGGAACAGCGTGGAGCCTGCAAGGTTCATCACCACATACTGCAGACCTGCCTTAAGCCGTACCTTGCCGCCGCCATGGATCATCAAACCATAGGAGGCAATCAGCAGCACTTCAAAGAATACAAACAGGTTGAATGCGTCGCCGGTCAGGAAGGCACCACAAACGCCCATCAGTTGAAACTGGAACAGCGCGTGGAAGTGTCGCCCGCGATTGTCCCACTCTGTCGCAATCGCATGCCACAACACAATCAACGCTAAAACTGAAGTCAGTAGAACCATCATCGCCGACAGGCGATCGAGCACCAGCACAATGCCAAAGGGTGCAGGCCAATCGCCTAGGTAGTAAACGTGTGTGTCTCCATCCGCGACAATCGCCAGAAGACCCAAAGAGATCGCAGCCAATGCAACAACGCCCGCCACCGACGCATAGCGCGCCAACTTGATGTCGTGCCGCATCACATAGGCAATCACTGGCGCCAGCAGCGCTGGCAACACAACAGGAGCAATTATCCAGTGGTTCATACGCCCTGCCCCTCTGTGCTGTCCGCGTCGTCATCAGCCTCGGTAAGGTTGATCTCGTCGCTGTCCGCCTCAAGATAGGCACCGAGCGCGATCATCACCAAGACCGCCGTCATGCCAAAGCTGATCACAATCGCAGTTAGCACCAAGGCCTGCGGCAGCGGGTCAGAATAGCTGACATCAGCATAATTGTTCAGGATCGGCGGCGCGTTCACCGCCAGGCGTCCAGTGGCAAACAGGAACACGTTTACCGCGTAAGACAGCAACGCCATCCCAAGGATCACAGGAAAGGCCCGCAGGCGTAGGATCAGGTAAATCCCCCCCGCCGTCAGCACGCCAATGGCACTGGCTACAATCATCTCCATGTCATTGGCCCTCCTTCAGTTCTTGCGCGTCCGCGCCATCCTCAGGCGCCTCAGACGGATCATGATCCATGGGCGTCACGTTGATGGTTTCCCCGGCAAACCGCGCTATCCGCGACAGGCTGTACAGCATCAGCATCACCGCGCCCAAAACAGCCAGGAACACGCCCAAATCAAACGCCATTGCCGTGGCCCACTCAAACTCCTCGATGGGTGGGAAATGCAGATAGCCATAAGCGCTGGTGAGGAACGGTTTGCCCGCCAGCCACGCGCCCACACCGGTCAATCCAGCAATGATCACGCCCCAGCCAATCATCGAGTGATACTCAATCCGCTGTCGTAGCTGCGCCCAGGCAAAGCCAGAGGCCATATACTGCATCAGCAAGGCAATGGAGATCACCAGACCAGCGACAAAGCCGCCGCCCGGCTGGTTGTGACCGCGCAGGAAGATGTAGAGCCCAACCATCACCGCTATCGGCAACATGGCACGGGTTGCCACCACCATCATCAGTGGGTGACGGTCACGCGACCGATCTGGCGAAAACGCGCGATCGCGCAAACGTTTCGCCGCCGGCCCACGCAACAGCGCGTCCATCAACGCAAAGATCGTCAGACCAGCAATGCCCAGCACAATGATCTCGCCGTAGGTATCGTAGCCCCGAAAATCCACGAGGATCACGTTCACCACATTGGTGCCACCGCCGCCTTTGTAGGAGTTGGCAAGGTGATAGGCGGAAATGCTGTCCACATCCCGGGTCAAGAAAGCCATCGCTAAGGCCGCAACGGCGCCACCTCCCGCGATTGCCACAACCGCGTCGCGTAAACGCTTGCCATTGCTGCTTTCTGCCGGTGTGTCCTTGGGCAGGAAGTAAAGCGCCAAGAGCAGCAGCATGATGGTTACAGTCTCAACCGAAATCTGCGTCAGTGCGAGATCCGGCGCCGAGAGGTATACAAAGCCCCCCGAAATTACGAGACCAATGATCGAGATAAACACCAAGGAGCGAAAGCGACGGCGGTGCTGACTTACGACCAAGAAGGTCGCAACGACCAACGACAGCCAGCCGACCCAAACCAATGGCGGAACCGGCAAGATCTCCCGCGTTGGCGCGCCAATACCTCCGGTGAAATATGCGTGCGCGCCCACCCCAACAGCCGCCAACACCAACAACGCTAGATATCGGCTCATTACGCCATTATGGGTGCCACGGGCAAAGGCTTTGGCCATCGCCACACAGCCTTCCATGATGGCATCAAAGATCGCTTTTGCCTCAGGCCGCGGTACGCGCAGCCAGAGCGCGTCCAGCTTGCCATGAATGGCCAGAAGGACACCGCCAACGGCAAAGGCCACAACAGACATCCAAAGCGCTGGCGTCACACCATGCCACAGCTTCAGATGTGGGTGCGTGTCCAATCCGGTCACGGCGTTGGCTGCCACGGTCACCAGTGGCTCCGCCAAAAACGGCATCGCACCAATCGCAACCACCAGCACCGTCAGCAACGCAGGCGCGGCATAAAGCCCAAAAGGCGGATCATGCGGCGTAGATGGATAATCGTCGCGCACCGGCCCGCCAAACACGTGGAAAATAAATCGGAAGGAGTAAGCCACAGAAAAACAAGCACCCAAAGTTGCCAAAACGGGCACAATCCAAGGGTTGTTGTACCAGACCGTATGAGCCGCCTCCTCAAGCATCATCTCTTTGGAAATGAACCCATTTAGCGGAATAGTGCCCGCCATCGACAGGGCTGTTATGGTACCAATAATCGCCGTAATCGGCATCAGCTTTGCCAGACCACCCAACCGCTTTACGTCGCGCGTGTGCGCCTCATGGTCGACAATCCCGGCGGTCATAAACAACGCCGCCTTGAAAGTCAGATGGTTGATGATGTGGAACACCGCCGCGATCACCGCCGCCTTGGTCCCAAAACCCAACAGCATGGTCAGCAGGCCAAGATGGCTCACCGTAGAAAACGCCAGCAAGCCTTTGAGATCATCTTTAAACAGCGCGATCACCGCGCCCAACACCATAGTGATCAGACCCGTGGTCGCCACGATATAGAACCAAGGGTCCGTACCAGCGAGAACAGGCCACATCCGTGCCATCAGAAACACACCGGCTTTCACCATCGTGGCAGAATGCAAGTACGCGGACACTGGGGTTGGCGCGGCCATCGCATGTGGCAGCCAGAAGTGGAACGGGAACTGGGCGGACTTTGTGAACGCCCCAATCAAGATCAGGATCAACGCGGGCATATACCACTCGCTCGCCTTGATCACATCCCCCTGCGCCAAAATGTCGGTCAGGTTATAGCTGCCAACGATATTCCCAAGGATCAGCATGCCGCCGATCATCGCCAAGCCACCCGCGCCGGTCACGGTCAACGCCATACGCGCGCCCTGGCGGCCTTCCGGCAGGTGCTTCCAATAGCCGATCAACAGGAAGGACGAGAGACTGGTCAGCTCCCAGAAGATCAGCAAAAGCAGGATGTTGTCGGATAGAACAATGCCCAGCATCGCGCCTTGGAAGAGCAATAGATAGGTGTAGAACTGCCCCATTGGATCTTTGGCGGACAAGTAAAACCGCGCATATAGAATGATCAGCAGGCCAACTCCAAGGATCATCCCCGCAAACAGCAGCCCCAGACCATCCAGAAAAAAGCTCGCAGAGAGACCCAGCTGCGGCAGCCAGTCAATAGTCGTGCTGACCACCTCCCCGCGCATCACTGCAGGGGCTTGAGTGGCCAATAGTAACAGCGCCAAAACTGTCGGAACGGCAGTAAATGAGGCACAGGCGTTGCGCCCAGCTCGGATCATAACCCCCGGCGCCAATGCGCCAAGGAAAGGTAAAATGGCAATTATTGCCAGAATACTGCCGTCGTTCATCGGCGCCCTCCCATTCGTTGCCTCAGACTGATAAGCATCCGCCCCCCCTAAAACAACCGGCGCATACCCAAAATACCTTAGAAAAACTCCAAGTTTTGGGCCGTTTGTGCGCAGATGCCGCAGGAGAGCTCAGAATTGCTCCGCCAACAGCTGCAAATCCGGATCATCAGGATTGTAGGTCAGCGCCTGTCGCATGCGCTTTTGGGCTGCCTGACGGCCTTCAACTTGCGCCGTCATTCGGACCAAGCTGCTCCAGGCCTGCGGGTTCTGCGGGTTGAGCCGCACCGCCTCCGACAGTGCAGCAATGGCCGAAGGAATATTACCCGACACCATCGAATAGCCCGCCACCTGCAATTGCGCCTCGGCAAAATCCATCTGGTTCTGCATCACAGTGCCAAACTCACGATAGGCTTGCCCCAACGCAGACCGCAGGCTGTCCGGCAAGCGATCAGGCCGCTGGCTCATGATTGCCCGCGCTGCCGCCAATCGCACTGCCCGCACCTCATCCTGCAAACCTTTCAATAGGTACGGCGCTGTCGCCACCACCGCCCGCGCCCGCAAGGCATTCAACGCCCCCACCCGGATTTGCGGGTCGTCGTTGTCTAAGAACGCACCCAACTCTTCCAAATCCAAAGAGGTCGCCCCCAGTCCCAACAACCACAACGCCGTTGCTCGCACCAAATTTGACTGCGCATCATCCTGTGCCACCCCCATCAACTCATTCGCCGCGGCCTGAGGGTTTGCGCGACCTTTGGCCAATACCTCGCCATAATGCGGCTCCAGCCAACGCCCGTCGGGGAACCACTCTTCCACCCGCTTCGCTGCCCACGCGTTGCTCTTTTCATCATGGCAGGTAGTGCAAGCATTAGGACTGCCCAACGTATCGCTCAAATCAGGACGCGGCACGCGAAAGCTGTGATCGCGGCGCGGATCCGTGCCCATGTAAACCTTGTCCACCATGTGGCAACTCACACATTGCGCCGCCTCAGTGCCCTCAGGGTGGTTGGTGTGCGCCACATCCTCATAGTCCGCCAACCGTAAGCTCTCAAATTCCGGATTGCCTGCAAGCGAATGGCATTGGGTGCAAACCGCGTTGCCCTCTGCAACAACCTCCGCCGAATGCGGCGCGTGACAATTGGCGCAGGTCACACCTTTCTGGGACATCTTGGATTGCAGGAACGAGCCGAAAACATAAACCTCATCCAAAATCTGCCCGTCCGCGTGGTACAACCCCGGCCGCAGCATCGCCAGGTTGTAGTTGTCGGCAAAGGCCGCTCCCGGCAGCGGATTGCCATTGCCAAAGCCTTCTCGCCGCGAATGGCAGCCCGCGCATTGTTCCATTGCTTCAGCTGGATCTGACATCGTCGCCGTGAAGCCCCAATCGTCCAAGGACACCGCAAAGCGCTCGGGCTTTGCCCCGTCCACAATGGTCAAATGGGCCGCACCGGGACCGTGGCAAGCTTCACAGCCCACGCCGATTTCAACCTGTTGGCTGGCATATCGCTTGGTCTGAAAGTCGTAATTCTTCTCAAACCCAGTCGAGTGACATTCCGCACAACGACTGTTCCAGTTTTTGTAGACACCGGTCCAATGAAACGCATCTTCGGGCGGTAAGTCCTGATCTGGATAGAGGTGGTACCACCGCTTCTGCTCGACATCCCAAACGACATCAAAACTCTGCAATCGCCCTTTGCCGGTCGACAGGATAGGATGTTCGAGGGGATGCACCCCGCCAACCGAATGCATCTCATAAGTCGCCTCAACGCCATCCTTCTCGCGCACCGTCACAACATAAGTATCGCCATCCTTTTTAAAGGTCGCGCGCATACCATCATGCTCAAAGCTTTCGCCCTCAAAAGCACCAACAAAACTGTCCACCCCAGGCATTCGCCAGGCCTCGCCATGGTGCGAGGTTTTCCATGCGTCATAGGCTTCTGTATGACAGTCCTTACAGGCCTCTGACCCGACGTAGGCCGGGACGCCTGCGCCATGCGGCGTCTGCGCATATCCGGCAGTGCCCAGCATCACGCACGCCAGGGCCATGCCGAAAAAAGTCTTAAATGTCATACAGCTGTCTTTCAGTTCTGATGCGTGGAGACCGGATTAAGCGGTGGCAAATCCGGAGTCTTCGTGTCGCGACGATAGCGGGTTTCGCGGTGTTTTCTATGGCAGAGTGTTTTGAGGTGCTGCCAAGCCTGCACTTCCTCGGCTGCGCTGTCATTGCCAAACCGCGCCGCGCCAATCTGCAAGAAGGCTTCTTCAATAGCTTTCTCAACCTCTTGTCCGGCAAGCGGTACCTTCTGCGCCCAACGCAAATAGGCCAGTTTAGCGGCACTCAAATCCCGCCTCTGCAATGCTTGTTTCAGCAAATCGTAGGCATACCCCGCACTCTGCAACCGCCGCTCCCGCGCTCTGTGCCAAAACCGGCGCAAAACCGGCACGCCCCAACGCACAAGTGCCCATGCAGAAAGTAACAGCACCGCCAAAGCCGCGCCCCATCGCACTATCTTTTTAACATCCAACGGCTCTGCACTTGGCGCCAAAACCGGTGCGTCCGCTTGCACCTCAATGGCTTCTGCCGAGGCTTCTTCCACTTTGCCAGTCTTCAGGTTGAACCACTGCAAACGCACTGCAGGCAAAGCGCCTGCCACACCGCCTTCCACCACATAAATAGTCTTCTCAACGCGCGAGCCACTCACCACGCTGCGGTTCTCTATCTCTTCCACCAATGGGCTCTCCGGATAGGCCCGCAGCCCCGCAAGCCCCTCCTCTGGCGTCACAGAAGGCAAGAACATCGGCGCCACGCCGTCGATCTTCACTTCAAGGACCCGCGTAAAACTCGATCCGGCCGCCAGCCCGGAGGTATCCCCCTCAACGGTCTGAGTCAGTGCGAGCTTCTCCGCCGCCACAAACGGATCAAGTCCCTCAGCCCCCTCTGGCACAATACCCGTCACCGTCTGCGCTGGCACCGGCAAAGTCGCCTCCAAAACATCACTCCCCTCAAGCCCGCGATAACGTACCTTCACCTCACCCGCCGGGATCTCAAACGTGCCCGGCACCACTGGCGTGATCTGATAGCGTCGCGAAATCCCGGACCATGTCTCCCCACCAATGCTCTTGCTGGTGGGAGAGCTCGCCTTGGACGGCAGCCGCACCATCAAGTTCGGCGTCTCAAAGTCCGGCCACACCGGCGGGTCCGGCATGAAGGTCGGGACCAAGACCGTCAGCCGCAGCGTCAACGGCTGCCCCGGCACGGTCTCACTTTCCTCAAAAGTCACCTCAAGCTTAGGCTGCACATCCTGCGCCCAAACCGTCACGACACTCGCCAGCCAGAGCGCGATGACAACACCCCACCTCATGGCTGCTCTCCCCGTGCAGCTTCCAGCCGGAACCTCTGCTTCAAGAAATCCTCCGTGCGCGTGTCCACTGTGCGCATCCATTGTTCAGTGGACAAATGCGCCAGTGCATCTTCCTGCGGCACCTCGATTTGCGTGTCTTCACCACGTCCAGTTTCATTGTCAAACACCATATCGTCCGCGCCAATGCCAGTGTCTTCACCGGTGTCGGACTGCTCCCGCGTGGTCTCCACATACTCCACAATGGCTTTTGAAATCGGCAAGTTCTGCTGCGCACCTTCATGTTCCGGATCAATTTCCAGCGCCCGCTCGAACGCCCGCACCCCATCGCGATACCCCCGCGACTTCAAATGCGCCATGCCCTGCAAAAACGCTGCATCCGCCGTGTCAAGCCGCGCCATCTCCTGCGCCGCTGTCTCGTATTGCCCACTTCGGTAGAGCGCCACACCGCGCAGGTACGGGCCTTCAAACGCCGTCGCAGCATCCGCGTAGTCCTTACGCTCAAAAGCCCGCCACCCCTGCTGATCCGGCGTCAGAAACCAATCACGCCAGCCCTCTGCCTGCGCCTGTCCTGGCTGCAAAAGCCATAGCACCAGGGCTGCCTGCCCCGCCCAACGTACCGCCATGCCGCGCCGGAACCACAGCAGCAATAGCACCAACGCGGGCCAAGCCAGCCACGCGCCGCGATCCTCCCACGGCTGCGCCTCGTCTTCCAACTGAGCTCGGCGATAGGCCGAGGCCAGCGAGCGCTCAACCTCCGCCACGTCGCCATTGTCAGGCGTCACCCGTGTAGCCGACGCCCCATTCGGTACCTGCGGTAAGTCTTGGCCGTCTGGCACCATGAACAGAAAGCTCATTGAGGCCACAGTCTCGGAGGCCGTAGCCCCCTCCTCATCGCCCCCAGCTTGCCTCCAAGTCTCCGTGAGTTCCGCCGCCGCACTGGCTGACAACTGATCGACCATAAACAAAACACCACCCGGCGCGCCTTCCCGCGCCAACAGCGCCTGCGCCGTCGCAAACCCGGCCTGAATGTCCTGCCCTTCAATTGGCATCACCGCCGTGGTCAACCCTTCGAGGTAAGGCTGCATCACACCGGGATCCTCACTCATCGGCACCACAACATGCGCGCTCCCTGCAAAGGCCACCAGTGCGGTCCGTGCGCCGCTGCGCAAGGCGAGCAAATCCATGGTCTTCTGCCGCGCCCGGGCCAGTCGCTCTGGCGCCACATCGTTTTGTTCCATCGACGGTGTGACTTGCATCACCACCACCAAGGGCGCGGTCTGGGCCGCAAACGGTGTCGGTGCGCGGGTCCAACTTGGACCGGCCACGGCCGCCACCAACAGCAAAAGCACCAATGAAATCACATCAATCGGCTGCATCCGCCCTGCTGAGTTCCCAGGAACGGTCAGTGCCTCAGCCAAATGCGGTGCAAGCCAGCCGTCGTTGCCTCCCGTTGCGCCACGCCGCTGACGCAACCGCAACCAGGTCACTAATACCGGCAAGGCCAACATCAGCAACCAAGGCCGCAAGAAATGGAACGCCTCAAGGAAAAGGGGCAGGTCCACGGTCATGCCCGCGCCCTCCCGTGATCGCGCAGCCAAAGCGACATCAACAGGACCAACCCAACCGCCAAGGCCGCCATCAACGGCCAGTGCGCTAAATCCTGTTGTGGCCGCCAACTCAGCGTCTCGACCTCCTGCGGGTTCAGCGCGTCAATCTCGTCGTAAACATTGTCCAACGCCGCCGCATCAGCGGCAAAATACGCGCCTCCCCCAGTGCGTTGCGCCAAGTTGGTCAGCAGGTCCATGTCCAGGCGATCCTCGCCGCTGGCCTCCGGGTCGCCCACGCCAATCGCAAACATACGCACACCTTTGTCTCGCGCAATCTCGGCGGCGTTCACCGGACTCATCCGGCTCGCCGTGTCATTGCCATCAGACAGCAGGATCAACAGCCGTTCCTCAATCTCGCTGGCCTCAAATGTGTTGATTGCCAAACCAATCGAGTCGCCCAGCGCCGTATGTGGCCCCGCCATGCCCACCTCGGTCTGCGCCAACAGCGCCCGCACCGTGTCCAGATCTTCGGTCAACGGCGCCTGTACATAAGCCCGCGTGCCAAACACGATCAGCGCCACCCGGTCACCAGACCGATCCACCAAAAACGCTTCGACCACCTCTTGCACAGCCGCCAAACGTTGCACCGGTTTGCCGTCCTCACCGGGAAAATCCCGCGTGTCCATGCTGCCGGAAATATCAATCGACAGGATCACATCCCGGGTCGCCTTGGTGATCTCCTGCGGTGGTCCCAACCGCACCGGTCCTGCCAAGGCCAGCACCAACAGCCCCCACATCAGGCCACCCCCGATCAGCGCCCGCCGCTTATGCGCCACAATCGCCGCGCCGTCTTGAACGGTCAGCCCGGCAGCTTCTGCAATCTGATCAAAGAACGGCACCCGCAACGCGTCTTGGCGTTGCCTGTAGGGAGTCACAATACGCCGCCAGATCAACGGCAAAGGCAAAAGCAGCAACACAAGCGGATGGCTCAGCTCAAACATCTGCTCCCTCCGGTTCCTTATGCGATGTGACCCACGTACGCGCAGCTATAAGCAACTGCGGATCAGCCGCCACCGGACCTCTCTGATAGCCCGCGCTCGCTAACGCCGTGTCCTCAAACTGCCCCGAGCCAGTCCCTGCCAAAAACGTGACCCAAGCTTGCCCACTCAACCCAGCCACGCGCCGTCGCCCATAGGCCACCATCGCCGCGCGTTTCAGAATGCCCGAGACAGCTGCCGCATCATCCCCAGCCTGCGACAGCGCCTTCAACGCTGCCCGCCGATAGGCATTGGCGCGATAGTGTTGCCACATCCGACAGCCACGCCACACTGCAACAGCCAAAACAATGCCCAGTATCACCAGCCACCCTGCCGTCTGCGGCACCATCGACACCTGTGCCGGATCAGGCACTTCGACAAGCTGATTGATCAGCCCCACAAGGCTGTCGTTGTCCACGGCTGAGGAGGCCTCGTCGCTCATCGTGCGCGTCCTCCCAGCAACCGCACCATCTGCGCGAGCGTGTCCTCGGCGGTGGTCAACGGCAATACTGATAGGCGCATCCGCTTCTGCCACGCCGCCACCTGATCCCGCCGCGATCCGGTCACCTGCGCCAACCCCACACGCACCTCTTCCGCCTGAAAATCCAACAAGGTCTGTTTCTGCCCATCCAACGTTGTCACTTCGCCCTTATCCGGCACCACGTCTGCACTGGGATCTCCCACCAACCCAAGCACCACATCATTGTGCATCGCAATCGCGCCCAACCGCCGCTCGGTCTCATCATCGCAAGCGTCAAAATCACTGATTAGGATCACCAGATGATCCCGCGTCGCCAACCGCGCCACCGCTGCCAGCACGTCATTAAACGGCATCGGGGTCACGTTTGGCGCATCCGCCTTCAACCGATGATTGGCGGTCTCCAAAGAGGTCAAAAACCGTGTCACCGCCGCACGTCCACGTCCCGGACGTAGCTCGTCTAACTCGCTATCGCCAAACACCACACCTCCCACACGGTCGCCCTGTTTGGCCACCCGGTGGGCTACGATCGCCGCGCATTCCGCTGCGATGACCGCCTTGGTGTTGTGCACCGTGCCGTAAAACATCGACATCCGCTGATCGACCACAATCAACGTCGGACGATCCCGCTCCTCCGTGTAAACCCGCACATAAGGCGATCCCGCCCGCGCTGTGACCTTCCAGTCAATTGCGCGCACATCATCCCCCGGCAGGTAATCCCGCAGCTCTTCAAAATCCAAACCGCGCCCGCGAATGCGAGACCGGTGTCGCCCCTGTAGCGCGGACCGCGCAGGCTGTTTTGGCAAAAACGAAATTGCTCGCGCCGCCGCTTCCAATGACCGCAACCCCTGCAAACTCACATAGATACGCGGATCATCCGCATCTTGAGATGGCGACCGATCCGGTGCCACGCCTGCGCGGGATAAGGCTGTACGGTTTCGCATGGCTTCCTCCGCCTATGGCACCGCCACCAGCGTCAACAGCTCGGCCACCACATCATCTGCGGACACTCCACTACCTTGCGCCTCATAGCTCAACGCCAACCGATGGCGCAGCACATCCGGCGCAATCGCCTGAATGTCCTCAGGATCTACGTAATCGCGCCCCTTCATCCAAGCGTGCGCCCGCGAGCACCGATCCAGCGCCAAAGACGCCCTCGGGCTCCCGCCCAGTTCGATCCACTTAGCAAGGTTCTCGCCAAACGCTGCTGGCGTGCGTGTGGCTTGCACAATCGTGGCCATATAGACCTCCATCGCTTCGGCACAATGCAAACCGGCGATCTCGCGTCGCGCTCGAAACACCACGTCCTGCGAAATCGGTGGACGCGGCGCTTTTGAAGCCTTCTCGGCAGTCTGCTCCTGCAACTGCGCCTGCTCTTCGCCGCGCACCAGCCGGATCACTTCGATCTCATCCTCCAGTGGCGGGTAGAGAATATTCACATGCATCAGGAACCGGTCCATCTGCGCCTCTGGCAACGGATAGGTACCCTCTTGCTCCACCGGGTTCTGTGTCGCCATCACCATGAACAGCGGTTCCATCATATGCGTGGTCCCAGCCACCGTCACCTGCCGTTCTTCCATCGCCTCAAGCAAGGCCGCCTGCACCTTTGCCGGCGCCCGGTTGATCTCATCCGCCAGCACGACGTTGGCGAAAATCGGCCCCGGCTGGAACCGGAACTGTTCCCCATCCGCCGCGCCTTGCACATACATCTCCGTTCCGGTCACATCCGCAGGCAACAGGTCCGGCGTGAACTGGATCCGCGAATAGTCACACTCCAGGTTCTTCGCCAAGGCTTTCACGGCACGGGTCTTGGCCAAACCCGGCAGGCCTTCCAGCAGCAGATTGCCATTGGCCAAAAGCCCGATCAGCAGCCGGTCAATCACGTCCCGCTGGCCTATGATGCTCTCGCCCATACGCTCGCGTAGTGCATTGATCTCCTCCAGTGCCGCCATCACTCAGCCTCACCAGTGAAAATCCGCGTCCATTCATTTTTCATGTCCACCAGAACCCAACCGCGCCCTTCGGCCTCATCCAGCCCACGGTTCAGAACGCCAATATGACCTTCACGATCATAGGCCCATTCGCGCTCACCATCGGTGTGGTGGATATAGACGCCAAGACGCGCGCCCTCACCCGCAGTGGTGTACTCTAGCATCTCAAAATCACCGTCTGAGTTGCCCACCGCCATGATTGGCCGCTTGCCAATATGATGGTTGATCGCAACTGGCTTGCCGCCTTTGTCGTCGTTGAAGAACAAGGTATCCTTCTTGATGATCGTCGGCACGCCATCGACAACTTCATAGGTCGAGGTCAGCGACGATCCGATCGTCTGCTCTGGTGGAATGCCATACACGTCCTCCGCAAAGACCCGCATAAAGTCTATGCCACCACCGGACACGATATAGGTCTTGAACTCTTCATCTCGCAAATAGCGCAGAAGCTCTACCATAGGCTGATAGGTCATCTCGTCATAGCCCAGCCCCGTGGTCGGGTGCTTTGCCTCTGACACCCAAGCCGCCACATCAGCGGAAAACGCGTCCAGGCTCTGATTGGCATGGGACAGCGCCAAAATCTCGATCAGGCCCTCTTTGCCACCGGCCAAAACACCTTCCATGTCGCCCGCCGCCGCGGCTTTCAATACATCACTGCCTAGCTTGGACGGATCTTCTGCTCCAACCTTGGCCACACGGTCCAACGCAAAGAACAGCTGGAAATACATCGGCTGCTCCGCCCAAAGCGTGCCGTCATTGTCAAACACTGCGACCCGGTCCGCCGGCGTCACATAGTCTGCCCCGCCCACCTCAGACACCGCTTCGACAAACTCGATAATCCGGTCTTTTGAGGCCCCCTGCCAAGAGGGTAACGGGTCAGCCATCCCAACACCGGCAACACCCACCAAAGCCAAAGACAAACAAGTTGTTTTAAACGAAGTCAGCAAAGTCATAAAACCATCCAAATTGCATCAGGGCCGCGCTCCAGATCAAAAATATCCCTCCCGACCACAACGGGCCGGAAGAGGTGTTCTGTATTCCGATCTTACTTGGAGCCGATCTGGCTAAAGATCTTGTCCTTGGCATCCCCAATAGTGAAGCTGCCCGGTTTCTGACGCGGTGGGAATTCCTCAAATGTCGCGAGGAACTCGCTCACATAGCCAGCCGCTGGCAACAGCAGGTAAACGCGATCAAGGTACCAATCCCAATAGGTATTAGAGGTGATGTTGGCGCGCTCATACGGGTCACGACGCAGGTTGAACAACAGCGGGATACGCAGCTCTGTCCATGGCTCCGCCCAGGCCCGCAGGGTCTGCGGATAACGATGCTCAAGGAAGATCACTTTCCAGTCGTTGTAGCGCAGCGCAGTCAGATCGCCGTCGTCGGAGAAGTAGAAAATCTCACGACGCGGGGGCTCGTCAGATTCGCCCTTCAGATACGGCAGGAAGTTGTAACCATCCAAATGCACCTTGTACTCACGGCCAATCGCCTGAACACCACCGGCTTTCAGATTTTCTTTGATGTCCGCATTGCCAGCCGCTGCAAGATAGGTTGGCAACCAATCCATGTGGTGCATGATTTGGTTAGAAATCGAACCGGCTTCGATGTTTCCTGGCCAACGCACCATGGAGGGCACACGCCAACCACCTTCCCAGTTGGTGTTTTTCTCACCACGGAAAGGGGTCATCGCCGCATCCGGCCAGCTGTTCATATGCGGGCCATTGTCGGTGGAGTAATGCACAATGGTGTTGTCGGAAATGCCAAGCTCGTCCAGCACATCCAGAAGCTGGCCAACATGCATGTCATGTTCAATCATGCCCGCCTGGTACTCATCCATATGTTTGCCAGCGATCTCATCCGCTTTTAGGCGCATCTCGTCTTTAACGTGCGTGCGGAAGTGCATCCGTGTGCCGCTCCACCAGACAAAGAAAGGCTGACCCTGATCGTTGGAGCGTTTGATGAAGTCAATCGCCGCCGCAACGGTTTCCTCATCCACGGTTTCCATACGCTTCTTGGTCAGCGGTCCAGTGTCCTCGATGCTGCCATCAGCAGAGGATCTGATCACACCACGCGGACCAAACCGCTCGCGGAACTCAAGGTCTTGAGGGTAATCTTCGTTTTCCGGCTCTTCTTCCGCATTCAAGTGGTAGAGATTGCCGAAGAACTCGTCAAAACCATGGTTGGTTGGCAGCATTTCATCTCGGTCACCCAAGTGGTTTTTACCAAACTGCCCGGTGACATAGCCTTCCGCTTTCAGCAAGCCTGCGATGGTGGGATCTTCCACCTGCATGCCTTCAGGTGCGCCTGGCATACCCACTTTGGACAGGCCGGTGCGGAACACCGATTGACCGGTGATGAATGACGAACGGCCGGCAGTACAGGATTGCTCACCGTAATAATCGGTGAAAATCATGCCCTCATCGGCCACCCGGTCGATATTTGGCGTTTGATAACCCATCAGTCCCATGGTGTAGGCAGAGATATTGGACTGACCAATATCATCCCCCCAGATCACGAGAATGTTGGGCTTTTCTTGCGCCGTCAGTGCGGTCGCAACCGTCGTGACCACAGCGGTGACCGCTGAGAGACGCACGACAGTCTTCATTGGGTTCAGCCCCATAACAAAACTCCCTTAAATAAGAACACCTGAAAGCAATCTTAGCTAAAACCTTGGCAAACAAAAAACGTCAGGTGCCACGCCAAAAATGTGCGCAACCCTCACTCTACTGTCAATTGAAATTACTCCACAATTTGTGGATTTCACAATGTGAAACACAACCCTAAGGAATGCAAAACCTGGCCGTGGGACACAGGGTCAACGGAGCTCAGAGGCCGGTAAACCTCTTCGTCAGGTCCTGCGCCTCCGCTTGCAGTCCATAAGGCGCGTTTATTATGAACATGCCGGACCCTATCATACGATGGCCCTCTTTTGCAGGGGGGAATTCCACCTCATGGCGCAGGACCTTGGGGAACCCTTTGACCTCCAGTTCTTCCAGCATTGGTGTGTGCGTACCGTCGCGCAGGATCGGATACCACAGCGCAATCACGCCCACGTTCCACTTGCGATGCACATTGGCAATCCAGCCCGGCAGGGTCTTGTAGTCGCTTTTGATTTCATAACTCGGATCAATCAACAGCACCCCACGCCGTGGCGTTGGCGGACAAATCCCCATGACGGTCTCAAATCCGTCTTTCTGATGTACTTTCGCGCCACTGCCGCGCATGGCTTGCCGCAAACCAGTCGCCTCCTGCGGATGCAACTCACACAACTGCATGCTGTCCTCTGGTCGCAACAAAGCCTGCGCAATCGCAGGCGAGCCGGGATAGGCCTTATCGCCATGCCGCGCCTGCACCGCCATCAATGCGCGCTTGTAGGGATGATCATCTGTAAACCACCCAGCCGCCTTGCCAATTCCGGCCTCTGCCTCACCGGTTTTGACCGCCGCCACATCATCCAACTGATAGACGCCACGCGCCGCGTGGGTCTCCAGATAACTCATCGGTTTGGGCTTTTGCCCCATGTATTCCAGCATCACGGCCAAAAGCGCGTGTTTCTGAACATCCGCCAGATTGCCGGCGTGGTAGATGTGTTGGTAACTCAGCATGGGCTTTCAATAGCCTGACCACGCGCCAAAGCCCAGACGGCAGTTTTCAGCCCATTGGAACCAACAGATTTTGCAGCTTCTTGCCCAGTTTTAAGCGGCTTTTTGCGCCCCTCTTCAACCCCCTGTGTGCGGCGGCCACTTGCGTCCCGAGACAGAACAGTCTCGCAAAAACAAAAACACCACTCACGCATGAGAGGAAAGACCCATGAACTATCGCACACCTATTTGCGCCGCTGCGCTTTGTGCTACCTTTGCGTTTACCACCGGCGCCGCCGCCCAAGGCTGGAACTAGTCCTACGGGGCGGACATGACGTCCGACTACATCGATTCCGGCGTGTCCAAATCGGACGGCTTCGCCATTCAGCCTTGGGTCGAGGTTGAAAACAGCGGGTTCTATTTTGGAGTATGGGGCTCCAACATCGATCTCGGCACCGATGACAAATGGCAATACGACCTCTATACTGGGTACCGTTCCAACGTAGGTCAAAACTTCGCCTATGACCTTGGTCTTGTACGCAAATCCTACGATGACACCGGCTATGACCGCAGCGAAGCGGCCGTGGGGCTCACGTACACATTTGACAACGCCTTGTATGTGAAAGGTTACGCCGCTTACGACTGGACCAACACTAGCTACAACCGCTACGCGCAGCTTGGTTATGATTTTGGCGACCGCTGGCGCACCTCGGCTCGCTACGGAGCCGATGATGGTGCCGCCAGTGACTATTACTGGGATGTGGGCGCGGAATACGCCTTCACAGATAACATTTTCTTTGACTTGTGCTACCACGGCCGCGATGGCGACGACGAAGGAGTCGTCGGCATGGTGAAACTTGCCTTCTAAACGAGCAATCACAGCCAGTTGGCCGCCCTCTGGCCACCCCTCGCGGCGGAATGTCGCCTTTGACACATCGCAGGTCTTTCACAATGGCTTTCGAGTTCCTATAAGAAGGCCTCCCGGGCTTGAGGAGAGTCGCGGGCTTTGGGAATTTCTGGGGAACAAAATCATATGCTGGGAAATTTGGGCGGCCTGTTTACATCCGACATGGCCATCGACCTCGGGACCGCAAACACGCTGGTCTACGTAAAAGGTAAAGGTGTTATTCTCAGCGAACCTTCCGTGGTGGCCTATCACGTCAAAGACGGCGTGAAAAAAGTGCTGGCCGTGGGCGAAGATGCCAAGCTCATGCTGGGCCGGACGCCGGGCAGTATCGAAGCCATCCGCCCCATGCGCGACGGTGTGATCGCCGACTTCGACACCGCCGAAGAAATGATCAAGCACTTCATCCGCAAGGTGCACAAGCGTTCCACATTCTCCAAGCCAAAGATCATTGTTTGCGTCCCACACGGCGCAACCCCCGTTGAAAAACGTGCGATCCGTCAATCCGTGCTCTCTGCCGGCGCCCGACGCGCAGGTCTTGTGGCCGAGCCCATCGCAGCCGCGATTGGCGCAGGCATGCCAATCACGGACCCAACCGGCAACATGGTTGTGGACATCGGCGGCGGCACCACCGAAGTGGCCGTTTTGTCCTTGGGTGACATCGTATACGCACGCTCCGTACGTGTCGGCGGCGATCGCATGGACGAAGCCATCATCAACTACCTGCGTCGACAGCAAAATCTGCTGGTGGGTGAAGCCACCGCCGAGCGCATCAAAACCTCCATCGGCACCGCCCGTATGCCAGACGACGGCCGCGGCGCGTCCATGCAGATCCGTGGTCGGGACCTGCTGAACGGCGTTCCAAAAGAAACCGAGATTTCTCAGGCGCAAGTCGCAGAAGCGCTTGCCGAACCAGTGCAGCAAATCTGCGAAGCGGTGATGACCGCGCTGGAAGCCACCCCACCGGATCTAGCCGCAGACATCGTCGATCGTGGCGTGATGTTGACCGGCGGCGGCGCGCTGCTGGGCGAGTTGGACCTCGCCCTGCGCGAGCAAACTGGCCTAGCTGTGTCCATCGCTGACGAAAGCTTGAACTGTGTGGCCATGGGCACCGGCAAAGCGCTAGAGTATGAAAAGCAACTGCGTCACGCAATTGACTACGACAGCTAACCCGGCGTGATCACGCGCCGGTTTGGCGTCAGTTGTTCAGCGGTGTAGTATAGCGCCCATCCTTTCTGATCCGGAGGCACCTTGGCCAAAGATCGCACCCAGAGCGAGGATTTCTCCGCACCGCTACGGCGGCTGCTTCTGGGTGTGCTGATCCTACTCTTGCTGGGTGTCTTTTTGATCTGGCGTATCGACAGCCCACGTGTGGAACGTTTTCGCGCGCAAATCACCGACGCGGTGGTGCCAAACTTTGACTGGGCCATGGCGCCCGTCACCGGCGCGGTCAACATCATGCGCAACTTCCAAAGCTATACGCGCATCGTTGAGCAGAACCGCGAATTGCGCCGTGAGCTGCAGCAGATGAAAGCTTGGAAAGAGGCCGCGATCCAACTGCGTCAGGAAAACGCCCGCCTGCTGGATCTCAACAATGTTCGCCTCGACCCTCAGCTGACTTATATCACTGGCGTGGTGCTTGCCGACAGCGGCTCGCCTTTCCGTCAGTCGGTACTTCTCAACATCGGCGCCCGGGACGGCATCATTGACGGTTGGGCCGCGATGGACGGCATTGGCCTTGTGGGCCGCATTTCGGGCGTCGGTCAATCCAGCTCCCGCGTAATGCTGCTGACCGACAGTTCCAGCCGCATCCCTGCCCGCATCCAACCTTCCGGCCAATCCGCGTTGATCGTCGGCGACAACTCCGTCGCGCCCCATGTGGACTTCCTTGAAACACCAGACTTGGTGCGCCCTGGCGACCGCGTGGTGACATCTGGAGACGGCGGCGTCTTCCCCGGTGGTTTGCTGATCGGTCAAGTTGCCGTAGACCCCACCGGTCGCCTGCGCGTGCGCCTCGCCGCAGATTATGAGCGCCTTGAGTTCCTGCGTGTGCTGCGCCACCATGGTCGAGAACATCTGGACAGCCCCGGTACCGTCATTGCTCCCGACAGCCCCGAAGCCTTTTCGGAGACCACCGATGGCTGACGCAGCTCTATCCAATAAGTGGTTGATGCGGGTTGTCTTTGCGCTTTTGTGCCTGCTCTTAGTCTTTGCTCAGCTTTTGCCATTGGAAACCACACCACGCCGCTGGGCGGGCCCGGAATTTATGGTGGTCCTCGCTCTCGCTTGGGCGGTGCGCCAACCAGACTACACGCCACCACTGCTGATCGCTGGCGTGTTCCTTTTGGCCGATTTCCTACTGCTGCGACCACCGGGGCTCGCCGCCGCCATCATGGTGTTTGCTTGCGAAGTTCAGCGCATCCGCGCCCAGCGCCTGCGCGACGCCACTTTTGCCACCGAATGGCTCACCGCTGCTGCAATCATGCTCGCCATAACGCTTGGCTACCGTCTGATCGGCACCATCTTCCTTCTGCCTTTGCCATCGCTAGGCTTGATGCTCATGCAAACCATCATGAACATCGCCATCTACCCGGGCGTGGTGTTCCTATCCCACCTGCTGTTTGGCGTACGTCGCGCCACAGCCCATGACCCATTGGGGGCCAACTGATGCGCGGCAAGACCCCTACCGAGCTTACCGAGGTTCATGGCCGTCTCTCTCGCCGCGCGCTCTTACTCGGCGGCAGTATGCTTGCCTTTATGACCGGCCTTGGCTTTCGCATGCGTCATTTGCAACTGGATCAAGCGGATCAATACCGACTGTTGGCGGAAGAAAACCGCATCAACATTCGCTTAATCCCCCCCGCACGCGGTGAGATTTTTGACCGCAACGGCATTGTGCTGGCCCGCAACGAACCTTCTTACCGTGTCACACTTGTCCCTGAGGACGCCGGCAACGTCGACGCGGTGATCGACAAACTAGCGACTTTGGTAGAACTCGACCCAAGCGAACTCGACCGCGCCGTCACCGAAATGCGCCGCTCCCCGCCGTTCCTGCCCGTCACAATTGCAGACCGTGTAAGCTGGGATGAACTATCGCGAGTGGCCGTGAACACGCCCGCCCTGCCCGGCATCACGCCCGAAGTGGGCCTTTCGCGCTACTATCCTTTGCGCGGCGACATGGCCCATGTACTTGGCTACGTCGGCCCGGTTTCAGACTATGATCTATCAAAGATCGACAATCCCGACCAACTCCTGCGTATTCCGCGCTTCCAAATTGGCAAAGTGGGCCTCGAGGGCCGCATGGAAGATGATCTGCGCGGCGTCGCCGGCACCAAACGGGTGGAAGTCAACGCCGTGGGTCGCATCATGCGCGAGCTGGACCGTCGCGAAGGTGAACAGGGCGAAGACATTCAACTCACCATTGACCAACAGCTGCAATCCTATGCCCAAGCGCGCCTTGGCGATGAAAGCGCCGCGGCCGTCGTTATGGATTGCGAAACCGGCGACCTCTTGGCCGTGGCCTCCGCGCCCACCTTTGACCCGAACCTCTTTGTCGAGGGCATTTCAGTAGCAGACTATGGAGATCTGACGAGCAACGACCACCGGCCTCTGGCTGCCAAATCCGTACAAGGCACCTACCCGCCAGGGTCTACCTTCAAAATGATCACCGCCCTCGCCGCACTCGAAGAGGGCATCGTGGGTTACGACGACACCGTTTATTGTCCCGGGCATATGGAAATCTCTAATCGCCGCTTTCACTGCTGGAAACGCGGCGGCCACGGCCACATGAACCTTGTGCAAGCCTTGCGCGAAAGCTGTGACGTCTATTTCTACGATCTTGCACTCCAGGTTGGCATTGACAAAATGTCTGAGATGGCCGCCCAGTTTGGCATCGGGCAAAAGTTTGACTTACCGTTGTCGGGTGTCGCGCGTGGCCTCAACCCTTCTCGTGATTGGAAATCTTCGGTGCGTGGCGAGGACTGGGTGGTTGGCGACACGGCAAACGCATCTATTGGGCAAGGTTTTGTCTTGGCCTCCCCTCTCCAACTAGCCGTTATGACCGCCCGCCTTGCCACCGGCAAAGCTGTGCCGCCTCGCCTGGTAAAATCGATCAACGGAGTCGAACAACCGGTACAGAACGCGCCGCGGCTCGACATCAGCCCGACACACCTCGCCGAGGTGCAACGCGGTATGTATGCCGTCTCCAACCACCGTCGTGGAACAGCCTACAGCAAACGCATCATCGAAGATGAGTTCCGTATGGCGGGGAAAACCGGCACCTCGCAGGTGCGCAACATCACCGCCGCCGAACGCGCCCGAGGGGTGACCCGCAACGAAGACCTGCCCTGGAACCGCCGGGACCACGGTCTGTTCGTAAACTATGCGCCATTTGAAAACCCCAAGATTGCTGTAGCGGTCGTGGTTGAACATGGCAGTGGCTCAAAGGCAGCCACCCCCATCGGTCGCGACATCACGCTTCAGGCGCTTTACGGCGGCACGCCCCCCCTATCGGCCTACCCGACCAAAGACCGCAACAGCATCGAGAAACAGCAGGAAGAGCTGGAAAAACTGGTGCCAGGCCGCGAAATCACGCGCCGTAACCGGGCATGAGGCGCAGATGAGTTATCTCGAATACAACGTCAAGCATGTGCCCACCGGGCTGCGCAAAGTATTGCACCTCAACTGGGCCCTGCTGCTGCTGATCACTGCCGTGGCCGGCGTCGGCTTCCTGATGCTATACTCTGTGGCCGGTGGATCGTTCTCACCCTGGGCGGAACCGCAAATGAAGCGCTACGCCCTTGGGGTGTTTGTCATGTTCTTCGTCGCCATGGTGCCGATCTGGTTCTGGCGATCGATCTCGGGCTTTGCCTATCTGGTTACGCTGGTTTTGCTGGTACTGGTCGAGGTCATGGGCAGCGTCGGCATGGGCGCCCAGCGCTGGATCGACCTTGGGTTCATGCGCTTGCAACCTTCAGAGCTGATGAAAATCACCCTCGTGATGAGCCTCGCCGCCTATTACGATTGGCTGCCCACCGAGAAAACCAGCAAACCGATCTGGGTACTGATCCCCGTCCTACTGATCATCATCCCCACCATGCTGGTCCTGCGCCAGCCTGACCTCGGCACCTCAATCCTGCTGCTCACCGGAGGCGCAATTGTGATGTTCCTTGCAGGTGTGCACTGGGGCTATTTCGCTGCTGTGATCAGTATGGTGGTGGGGCTGGTGGTCGCCGTGTTCCAATCCCGCGGCACGGACTGGCAGCTTTTGAAAAACTACCAATACCGCCGCATCGACACTTTCCTGGACCCGTCCTCCGATCCGCTCGGCGCCGGCTACCACATCACCCAATCCAAAATTGCCCTTGGCTCTGGCGGCTGGACCGGACGCGGGTTTATGCAAGGCACCCAAAGCCGTCTGAACTTCCTGCCGGAAAAACACACCGACTTTATCTTCACCACCTTGGCTGAGGAGTTTGGTTACGTCGGTGCGGTCTCCCTGCTGTCGCTCTACGCCTTGATTGTCTTGTTCTGCATCGCGTCGGCTATTTCCAACAAAGACCGCTATTCCTCGTTGCTGATCCTCGGCATCGCAGGCGCGTTCTTCCTGTTCTTCGCCGTGAACATGTCCATGGTCATGGGCCTCGCGCCAGTCGTCGGCGTGCCCCTACCTTTGGTCAGCTACGGAGGTTCCGCCATGTTGGTTCTGATGGCAGGCTTTGGACTTGTGCAGTCCGCCCACGTGCACCGTCCACGCTAGCTAGGCCGCCTCAATACCCAAACACTGCCGCAACAGCCGGATCGCAGGTCGTCGCGCCTCCCTCCGCCATGTCAGCAAGCCAACGTCGCGTACTGCACCGGGAATGGCCTCAAACGCCAACCCGCCGTGATGTCGGGCCAACCCGCCCCACTGCGGCAAGACCGACTGCCCCAGACCATCCTCAACCATCTGTGCGATGATTTCCACCGCATCCATCTCACACCGCACCTGCGGCTCTGACATCTGCGACATCAACGCCTGCCAACAAGCCGCCCCACCCCAGGAGGACCGGCTGTAGACCAGATACGGCACGTTACTGCCTGCGCCCTGTTCCAAAGATCGCACAAAGCCAACCGGCTGCTTGGCCAACACGTCAAACTGCATCGTCTTGGGCAAAACAAACGGCGGCGCCACAATCAGCGCCGCATCCAGCGCACCGTCTTCAAACTGGCGAAACACCGCCTCGCTGGCTGCAGGGATCAGTGCCAGCTCCACCGCAGGCGCCTCCGCCTCCAGTTGTTGAACCACGGTCGGCCCAAAATCACTCAACGCTGTCGACACCGCGCCCAACCGCAATCGCCCACCCAACTGCTCCTGCGCCAACCGCCCCGCCAGTCCAGCCTTCAAAGCCACCATCTGCCGCAAGTCCGGCAGCAAGGCCTCACAATCCGGCGTCGCCGCCATATGCCGCCCGTCCCGCACCAGAAGCGGCACTCTCAAACCCGCCTCCAACGCCGCAATCCGCTGGGCCGCAGCCGCAGCCGTTATGCCCTGGCGCCGCGCAGCCGCCGCCAAAGAGCCCTCCTCCACCGCCGCCAGCAGTGTTTCTACAAATCTCACATCCATAGTTTTTCTTATGTCTGAAGATGAAAAAACAAGCTACCCTTCTTCACTTTGCGCTACTACCTATGCACACAGACCCTATTCTGCCCCGCAAAGGAGCCGCGCATGAGCATTTTTCACATCGCCTACAATGTCCGCGACCTCGATTTGGCCCGCGCCTTTTATGGCGACCTCTTAGGCTGCACCGAAGGCCGCAGCACGGACACCTGGGTGGACTACAACTTCTTTGGCCATCAGCTCTCGCTGCACATTGGCGAGCCCTTTGCCACCGCCGCCACTGGCAAGGTCGGTGAACATATGGTGCCCATGCCGCATCTCGGTGTGATCCTGCCCAAAGGTGAGTGGGACGCGCTTGCCGAGTACCTGACGGATCAAGGCGTAGACTTTATCCTAAAACCCTTCTCCCGTTTTGCCGGTGAACCCGGAGAGCAGAGTACCATGTTCTTCAACGACCCCTTCGGGAACCCCATAGAAATCAAAGGCTTTGCCGACATGTCCGGAGTGTTTGCCACATGATCAACGTCCTCTTTGCCGCGAAACCAGACCGCTGGGTAGAGTATGAAACCCCGCTGAAAGATGCACTCAAAGCCGCCGGTTTGAACGCGAACCTGCAGACCCAATTCGCACCAGAGGAGGTTGACTACATCGTCTATGCCCCAAACAGCTCGGTGCAGGATTTCACGCCTTACACCCGTTGCAAAGCCGTTCTTAACCTCTGGGCTGGTGTCGAGAATATCGTGGGCAACAAGACCCTGACCATGCCGCTCTGCCGCATGGTGGATCCCGGTATGACGCAAGGCATGAAGGAATGGGTCGTCGGCCATGTGATGCGCCATCACCTTGGCATGGACCGCAATATCCTTGGACAAAACGGCGAGTGGACCCCGCATGTGCCGCCTCTGGCGCAAGACCGCCGCGTGACCATCATGGGGCTAGGGGAGTTGGGCAGAGCTTGCGCAGAAGCCCTGCGCGACTTCGGTTTTGACGTAGCAGGTTGGAGCCGCCGCGCCAAAGACATTGATGGTGTCACCTGTCTGCATGGCAACGAAGGCTTGGAAACCGCCCTGACCCGTGCCGACATTTTGGTGCTGCTCTTGCCCAAAACCCCGGCCACGGAAAACCTCCTCAACGCGGAACGCCTGTCGTGGATGCCCAAAGGCGCGATGATCGTGAACCCGGGCCGCGGGCCGCTCATTGACGATGACGCCCTACTGGCAACCCTCAACTCCGGCCATATCGCCCACGCCACATTGGATGTCTTCCGCGTGGAACCGCTGCCAAAGGATCACCCCTATTGGGCGCATTCCAATGTCACGGTCACACCGCACATTGCCTCTGAAACCCGCGTCAATACCTCAAGCGAAGTGGTGGCAGAGAACGTGCGCCGAGGTGAGGCAGGCGAACCCTTTGTGCATGTCGTGGACCGCAGCGCCGGGTATTAACCAACAGTCAGAGGGGCCAGCCCCTCTGGCGCAGCGCGCTGCGCCATTCACCCCGGGATATTTGGCGACTGTGAAACCGTCAGTTTAGCGCAGAATTGGCGGTTTGTCGGGATCACTGCCGGGCGTAACGGGCACGTGGTCTTCCGCCTTTGGTGGCTCTGGCAGGTCAAACCGCAGACCAACCCGCGCCAGCTGCGCCGCCACCGGATCATTGATGGCAAAGAAACCCACGTCCAGCGCGCCCGCCTCGATGCCGGAAAAAGTCAGTGCTTCGTTCACGGCTTTCGCCAGTGCGCCTTCCGCGCCCGGCACCACGTCTACAAAACCCAGCATGTGGGAGCGGCTGCCGCTCTCATAGGTCGTGCCCACCAAATAGGCCATTTTGGCGAGACCACTCGCCGTGCTCAGCTTCGCGTCTAGCGCGGTGATCAGCACCTCCGGCAAGCCCGCAGGTGGCGCAAAACTCTCCACCTTGGCCTCAACCTCATCCGGCGCGTGCTCTAGCGTGTCCGCCAGCCAGCCCAGAGCCTCATTTGGGATCAGGATCGAGGATGGGGCCACCTCGGGATTGACCGCAAGCCCAATGCCCTGCCCTGCCAGCATATTGGCAATAACCCGACCGGACAGACCGGCATAAGGTGCCACCCGCCCAACAAACTGTGCCAGCCGGTCTTCGGTATCAAACACCAGCACAAAGCTGGCATCGGAGGTTTCAAAAATCTCCGGTGCTATCCGGTCGCCCTCCGGCTCTTTTTCCAATAGCAGAAACAGCTCCGCATCGGCGAGCCGTTCATAAAACCGCAGACGGGCGGCATCATCTTCCGGCGCCGCTTCCATCGCCTCGTGGGCTTGGTCCAGTGGGGTCAAGTCGCTCACGTCAGCACCTCCTTGATACGGGTTTGCAGCACCGGCAACAACGCGGCCTCAAACCAGGGATTCTTCTTGATCCATGCCGTATTGCGCCAGGACGGATGTGGCAAGGGGAAGACCTTAGGCGCATGGTCGCGCCATCTCTCGACCGTGTCCGTCACGCCCGCTTTAGTGCCCAGATGCCACTTTTGGGCATAGCCGCCCACCACAAGGGTTAGCGGCACGTCACCTAGCATTCCCATCACCCGTGTCCGCCAGGTTTTGGCACAGATCGGCGGCGGCGGAAGGTCGCTTCCCGCTGCATTGTAGCCGGGAAAACAGAACGCCATGGGCACAATCGCCACGCGGGATGTGTCGTAGAAAATAGTTTCATCCACCCCCATCCAGTCCCGCAGCCGATCACCACTGGGATCAGTAAACGGCCGCCCGCTTTCATGCACCCGCGCGCCCGGTGCCTGCCCGACGATCAACAGTTTGGGCTTTGCATCAAACCACACCACTGGCCGCGGTGTGTGACCTGTCGCAGTGACTGCAAACCGGTCTGCACATATTTGGCAGGCCTGTATTTCCTGGCGTAATGTCATGCCTCCCTGATAGCTGCTGAAAGTTATTTCGACAATGTTCGAAATAATGCTTGCGCGACTCTTTTATTTCGATATGTTTAGAAACATGGAACACAGTAACCCAACAGATATTTCCCTGGAAGTGGCCGCATCCACCTTTGCGGCACTTGGATCGGAACAACGGCTCTCGGTTTTGCGCTGCCTGGTGCGCGCTGGCCACGAGGGCCTCTCCATCGGGGAGCTGGGCAAACGCACAGGCGTGACCGGCTCCACCTTAACCCATCATATGAAGATCCTCGCCCAAGCCGGGCTGGTGACTCAGGAAAAACAAGGGCGGTCGATCATCTGTGCCGCCATCGCTTATGACGCTGTGCGTGATCTCTCCACTTTCCTGTTGCGTGAGTGCTGCGCCGACGTTGCCAAAAAGTGCAAGGAGCACGACCATGGCTGACACAACTCAAAACGCCCCCACTTCTTGGCGGTCCCGATGGAAAAAGCTCGACAAAGCCTGGCTGGCGGTGGGGATCATCCCGCTGATCCTGTTGCTGGTGGCGCCGGAGAAATTCCTGCCCGCGTCTGAGATTGTCTTTGGCGCGATGAGCCACACCGGCATCTTCATCATCATCGCCATCACACTGGTCGCCTTTGTAAAAGCCTCCGGCGCGGACAACCTGATTGCCAAAGCCTTTCAGGGCAATCAAGTGCGCATGATCATCCTCGCAGCCTTTATGGGCGGCTTGTCGCCGTTCTGTTCCTGCGAGGTGATCCCCTTTATCGCCGCGCTGTTGGCTGTCGGCGCACCATTGGGTGCTGTCATGGCCTTCTGGCTGGCCTCTCCTTTAATGGACCCCGCCATGTTCACAATCACTTGGGGCGAACTTGGCTGGGACTTCGCCGTCGCCAAAACCGTCGCCGCCGTAAGCATCGGTATGATGGGTGGTTTCCTAACCATGACTTTCTCCAAAAGCGCGGTCTTTGCGGACCCATTGCGGGAGAAACCACAAGTTGGCGGCTGCTGCGGCACCAAAGCGCCGTTCTCCGAGAAACCGGTCTGGAAATTCTGGGGCAACGCGGATCGTCGCACTGTCTTCCGCGAAACATGGGTGGAGAACGCGCTGTTCCTCGTGAAATGGTTGCTGATCGCCTACATGTTCGAAGCCTTGATGATCGTCTATGACACCACAGCTTGGGTTGGTCAGTTCCTGGGTGGCGAAGGTTTTGGCACCATCCTGATCGCGGCTCTTATCGGCATGCCCGCCTACCTCAACGGTTTTGCCGCCGTGGGCTTTATCAGCGGCTTGATGGAGCAAGGCATGTCCAACGGCGCGGCCATGTCCTTTGTGATCGCTGGCGGCGTGAGCTGCATCCCCGCCGCCATCGCGGTCTGGGCCTTGGTGAAACCACGCGTCTTCGCTGCCTACCTCGGCTTTGCCCTGACGGGGGCATTGATCGCTGGGACCGCCTGGCAGGCGGTCGCGTAAGCCTAACGTCTTAACCTGAACCCTGCCAAACCACCGGTGCCTCAACGCATCGGTGGTTTTTGCCGCCAATATCCTTAACAAGGCAACTGGAAGCATCGAAGTTCTCCAATTTTTTCCAAGACTTCGACTTTATGTTCCAATTTTTTTTATTTCTTGCGCCAATCCCGCCTCAGACAGTTGCTATCTGCCCGTCAAATCCGACATATTGGGCGAAACGCCGTCAGAGCGTTAACCACTTTAGTGTGACGTTTCGTGTTATAATAGCACGTGAGAGCAGTTTCGGGAGCAGTTGATGCTCGAGTTCGACAATGTGAGTAAGTCCTTTTGGACCGGCACGCAGCGCAAGGTCATCCTTGAGCGCGTCTCGTTCCGTGTCGAATTGGGCAACTCCCTAGGCATCCTCGCCCCCAACGGCACAGGCAAAACCACACTTATCAATATGATGGCGGGGCTGGAGAAACCGGACGAAGGCGTGATCCGCCGCGATTGCCGGATTTCCTTCCCTCTCGGTTTTATGGGCGGTGTCGTAAACAAGCAAAACGCCGTAGAAAACAGTCGCTACATCGCGCGTCTCTATGGGCTTGATCCAGACTATGTCGAAGCTTTTTGCCGCTGGCTGTGCAATCTCGGTGAGTATTTTGAGCAACCGCTGGGCACCTATTCGTCCGGTATGCGATCCCGCTTTACCTTTGCCCTAATGCTCGCGCTGGACTTCGACATCTACCTTATTGACGAGGGCATGCCGTCCTCTACCGATGTGGACTTCAACAAAAAAGCCGGTGAAGTGCTCCGCGAACGCCTGCGCACCACCACAATTGTGATTGTGTCACACCAGCCGCAAGTGCTGGAAAAATTTGCCAGATCGGCCGCAGTGCTGCTGAATGGCAAACTGTATATGTTCGACACCTTGGAAGAGGCCAAACAGCTCTATGACTACCAAACCCAAGGCTAAAAAATTTCGCGTTCGTCGCAGCGAAACCCCGCCCGCCCAACCGTCAGACGCGGTTGCCCAACCGGCTGCGCAACCAGCGCCTCACCCCACCCCGCAGGCGCCGCCGCGCGCCGTAAACATGCCCAATCCGGCACAGCCTGTACCACCATCAGAGGCCGCTCCTGCCCATGTCGCGCAACCCAGCCCCCAAGCGGGGGCGAAGGCTGCTCCGACTCAACCTGCGCGGCCCACCACTCAAGGGGCAGAGGCTGCCATTGACGCTATAAAACGTGAGGGGCTAACGGGTCGCCAACTGCGCATGGCGCGGCGTATGGCACAAAAGCAAGGCCTTGCAGCAACCTCGGACTATGACGCTGTCCGCCTGCTGCGAGAGGCAGGCATTGACCCGTTTCAGCGCACCAACATGCTGGACCTGATGCCCTCGGATAAATCCACCAAACAACCCGCCGAAGCGGGCAAGGTGCAGCTGCCGCAAACCATGCCCATGGGCAAAAGCACGCTGCCATCCACCGAAACCATGTCTCCAGCAGAAATGCGGGCTCTGGAAATTGGCGAAATTCAGAAAGACATTGCGCGCCGCCGCCGCCGTCGTCTGCTCTTGCTGCTGGCGCGCTTGTCGGCCTTTGTCTTCCTGCCCACGGCCTTCGCCGGCTGGTACTTCTACTCGGTTGCAACCCCGATGTACTCCACGAAATCCGCCTTCTTAGTGCAACAGGCGGACTCCGCTGGCGCCGGCGGCGCATTGGGCGGACTACTTCCCGCACAACTCAACTCCAATCAGGACGCCATCGCGGTGCAGGACTATCTCACCAGTAAGGACGCGATGATCCGACTAGACCGCGATGCAGGCTTTAAAGATCATTTCTCTGACACCGAAATTGACCCAATTCAGCGTCTGACTGCGGATCCTTCCAATGAACAGGCCTACAAGGTCTACAAGAAATTTGTCAAAATCGGCTACGATCCTACCGAAGGCTCCATTCGCATGGAAGTCAGCGCGGCGGATCCGGAGATTGCAACGCAATTCGCTAAAGCGCTGATTTCTTACGCGGAACAACGCGTAGATGACTTGTCTCAACGCAAGCGCGAAGACCAGTTGCGCGATGCGCGAACGAGCCTGGAAACCTCCAAACAAGAACGCCGTGATGCCCAAGCCGAGCTGGTCCGCTTACAGGAAAACACGGTACTCGACCCAGAAGGTGTGATAGCCTCGCTGCGGCAGCAGATCACCAATCTGGAAATCCAACTCCAAGAAAAGCAACTGCAATTGGCCGCCTTGGAAGACAATGCGCGCCCCAACAAAGCGCGGGTCGATGGTGTGCGCGGCGACGTGCGCCGCCTTGAGGCGGCTCTGGCACAACAGCGCGCTCGCATGACAGAGGCCACCGCAGGTGAGCAATCCCTGGCCGCCAAGACCTCGCAAATTCAAATTGCACAGGCGGATCTGGCGACCGCTGATCTGCAAATGCAGACGTCTCTGCAAACACTCAAGCAGACAGAACTGGAGGCGAACCGCCAAGTGCGCTACCTGACCACCTCGGTGGATCCGGTCTCCGCCCAGGACCCCTCCTATCCACGCAGTTTTGAAAACACGATCTTGGCCTTCCTGATCTTTTCGGGCATCTATCTGATGATCTCGCTGACCGCGTCCATCCTCAGAGAACAGGTGTCTTCGTAATGAAACATGTAAATGTTGGTGCTCTCACCATTGGCAACGACCTTCCTTTGACGGTCATTGCTGGCCCTTGCCAATTGGAGAGCAAGGACCACGCCGAAATGATCGCAGGCACCATGAAAGAAGCCTGCGCCAAGGTGGGCGCACAATATGTTTTCAAAGCCAGCTACGACAAAGCCAACCGCACGTCCCTCACCGGTATACGCGGTCTTGGCCTCGATTCGGGCCTCTCGGTTCTGGACGGCATCCGCAAAGACTTTGACGTGCCGGTGCTGACCGACGTGCACACCGAAGAGCAATGCGCGCTGGCGGCTCAGGCCGTCGACATCCTGCAAATCCCCGCATTCTTGTGCCGCCAAACCGATATGCTCTTGGCCGCAGGTAAAACCGGCGCAGCGGTGAATGTGAAGAAGGGCCAATTCCTGGCGCCTTGGGAGATGGGCAACATCGTCACCAAGATCGAAAGCACCGGCAACACCAACATCCTGCTAACAGAGCGCGGCACCTCCTTTGGCTA
>Ga0189290_100174_pt1 | contig 40282 bp, 30 predicted proteins | sample UW140minimetaG_FD_130318 | JGI IMG/M metagenome (GOLD analysis project Ga0189290, IMG submission 130318) | Marine microbial communities from the Costa Rica Dome - UW140 mini metaG | ecosystem: Environmental > Aquatic > Marine > Oceanic > Photic zone | place: Costa Rica: the Eastern Pacific...
CCCGGAGCGCCGCTTCCCCTCGATGTTCGAGCCGATCCACGGCTCGGCCTTCGACATCACCGGCAAGGGCATCGCCAACCCGGTCGCGACCTTCTGGACCGGCGCGCAGATGCTCGACCATCTCGGCGAGAACGCCGCCGCCGCCCGGCTGATGCAGGCCGTCGAGAAGGTGACAGGCGAGGGCATCAAGACCCCCGATGTCGGCGGCACGGCAACCACGCAGGAAGTGACGGACGCGGTCTGCGAGGCCATCCGCGCTTCCAACATCTGAGGGCGGCGAACCTGAGCGCTTCGGCGCGGCGACCAGTGCGTTGCCGCGCCGACGCGATCGCTACGTGAAGGGCGACGACCGCTGCGCCATTCCCGGCCTGCCCGCATGCGACTGGCAGCGCCATCAGGGCAGCGCCGCCCAGGCCGCCTCGATCGTCGCACCCTGCCGGCCCTTGTGCCGGTAAAGCCGGATCTCGATCGGGATCGGCATGTCGCCCGACGCGACGCGGACCAGCGTTCCCGCCTCCAGACTGTCTTCGGCGAGGGTCATGGGCAGCCACGCCAGCCCCTCGCCCGACCGCGCCATCGTCAGCAGCGTCGCGGCCAGATGCGACGTGAACACCTGTTCGATTCCGCCGGCCGAAAGCTCCGTGGGCCAGACGGCCGCGATGATCCTGCCGAGGCCGGACGGCTCGCTGTAGCCGAGATAAGGCGCCGGCCGCCCAGCATCGAGCGACCAGATCGGCTTGCCCTCGGCATCCGGGGCGCTGACGAGGACGAGGCTGTCCGACCCGACGACGACGCTGTCGAACTGTCCCGCCTCGAACTGGCTGCGCATCGCCGGGTGATGATGACAGAGCATCAACGACGCCTCGCCCCGCAGCATGATTTCTTCGCAGGCCATCATGCTGTCGGACACGAGGTTGAGATTGCCGCGGCCGAACAGCGCCTCGTTGCCCCGGATCCAGCGCGGGAAGAAGGTAAAGGATAGAGCGTGCGTCGCCGCGATGGTCAGGACGCCGGCGTCGATGCCGGCCGCAGCCCGCGTTTCCTGCCGCAGACGCTGGATATCCCGGATCAGCATGACCGCCTGCGCATGAAACACGGTGCCGGCCGCCGTCATCGCGACATTGTGCGTCGTGCGCGTGAACAGGGACACGCCGACCCAGCTCTCAAGCGCACGAATGCGGCGGCTGAAGGCCGGTTGCGTGATGTGCCGCCGTTCCGCCGCGCGTGAAAAGTTCAGCTCGGATGCGAGCGCGAGAAAGTCCTCGAGCCAGATCGTCTCCATCGGCAATGCCCAATCGGTATGACCATAGGCCGATCTAGCATTGGCCTTTGCACGCCGCCAGCTATAGCGACGGTCCAACCGAACATGTCAGAACCGGAGCTTTGCCATGCGTATCGTCGACGTCGTCGAGGTCACCAAGCCGATCGCCTCGCCGATCCGCAACGCCTATATCGACTTCACCAGGATGACGACGAGCCTCGTCGCCGTCGTCACCGACGTGGTGCGCGACGGCCGGCGGGTGGTGGGCTACGGCTTCAACTCGAACGGCCGCTACGGCCAGGGCGGCCTGATCCGCGAGCGGTTCCGCGATCGCATCCTCGAGGCTGACGGCGCGTCGCTGATGAACGATGCGGGGACCAATCTCGATCCGCACCGCATCTGGGCGACCATGATGATGAACGAAAAGCCGGGAGGCCACGGCGAGCGGTCGGTCGCGGTGGGCACGGTCGACATGGCGGTCTGGGACGCGGTCGCCAAGATCGCCGGCAAGCCGCTGTTCCGGATGCTGGCCGAGGAGAAGGGCCGCGAGGCCGATCCGCGCGTCTTCGTCTACGCGGCTGGCGGCTATTATTATCCCGGCAAGGACAATTCGGCGCTGCGCAGGGAAATGCGCAGCTATCTCGACCGCGGCTACACGGTCGTGAAGATGAAGATCGGCGGCGCCTCGCTGGACGAGGATCGCGGCCGCATCGAATCCGTCCTCGAAGAGCTCGGATCGCAGGCGCGCCTCGCCGTCGACGCCAATGGCCGCTTCGATCTGGAGACGGGCATCGCCTACGCCAAGATGCTGCGGGAGTATCCGCTGTTCTGGTACGAGGAGGCCGGCGATCCGCTGGACTATTCGCTGCAGGCGGCCCTGGCGGAGTTCTATCCGGGACCGATGGCAACCGGCGAGAACCTCTTCTCGCACCAGGATGCGCGCAATCTTCTGCGCTATGGCGGCATGCGCCCGGACCGCGACTGGCTGCAGTTCGACTGCGCCCTCTCCTACGGTCTTGTCGAATACCAGCGCACGCTGGAAGTCCTCGCCCAGTTCGGCTGGTCGCCCTCGCGCTGTATTCCGCATGGCGGGCACCAGATGTCGCTGAACATCGCCGCCGGCCTCGGCCTCGGCGGAAATGAAAGCTACCCGGACCTCTTCCAGCCCTATGGCGGCTTTCCCGACGGGGTGACGGTGGAGGACAGCCACATCGTCATGCCCGAACTCCCGGGCATCGGCTTTGAGGGCAAGTCCGACCTCATCAAGGTCATGCGCGAACTGGCGGAATAAAGAAGCGGACTTCTTCGAGAATGCGATACCGCGCTGCGGCGGCCCCGATCATGGCAAAGACATCGCTGCCGCGTATCCGCTTCCCTGACCTCCGGCATAGCCACGCGACCCGGATGCTTGCTGCCGGCATCCATCCGAAGATCGGCCAAGAACACCGGGGCCACTCGACGATCGCGATCACCCTCGATCTCTACTCCCATGTCACGCCGGGAATGCAGGCGGACGCCGCTGAGCCGGTTGACCTGGCAATCCGGCAGGCGGTAAAGCCTGTGGGCGATACCATTCGGTAGCAATTCGGTAGCAATTCGGCAGCAAAGGCCCTCCCCGGCCGATCGCGGAAGCCGAAAAATCTAACGATAACAAGGCATGGATGGGTGTCCGAGTGGTTTAAGGAACCGGTCTTGAAAACCGGCGTGCGGGAGACCGTACCGTGGGTTCGAATCCCACCCCATCCGCCACATTCACTCAAGTTCAAGTGCTCAGATTGGGGCCGCTCTGGTCCCGGTAGGGAACACGCTGCCGGAGTTCCTTTGGTAGGAGGTGCTGACGGCGCCGAGCGATTGGTTCGCGTTGCTGTTCGAACGCACGTCTGGGGCCGAGTAGCGCCTTCTGGTCAGCGGCATTTCCCAGAACCGCGCAGGAAGTCGCGGAGGACAAACCGACCCCGCGCCCATAGCCTGTTCGGATGTCGAACGGGCCCTGGACTGATGAAGAGAACGATCTGATCGTCGCGGATTATTTCGCGATGTTGGCCGACGACATTTCCTCACTGCGGTACAGCAAGGCCGAACATCGACGCGGGCTCCTGCCGTTGTTTGATAGCCGTTCCGAGGCGGCTGTCGAATTCAAGCACCAGAACATCAGCGCCGTGCTCAAGGGGTTCGGTGAAGATTAGATTGCAGGCTATAAACCCGCCTTCAACTTCCAGATGACGTATCGCGGATGCCGTGGCGCGTTGGTTGGCGGCGAACCCGGCTTGGCTCGGTCGGCAGCCAAGTCCGCAAGTCGTGGGGGGCTTGCACGAAGCAGAGACGATCTGGGTCGGGCCGCCGCCCACGATGTCGAACCATCCCCCTCCGCAGGAACTGGAACAGATGCTGCACATCGCTCGGAATTTCGATGTAGCGGGCCGAGACGAGCGCAACCGAGCCCTCGGTCGTGCGGGCGAGGAGCGCGTCCTGGCGCATGAGCGAGAGATGTTGCGGTCGGCAGGCCGGGACGATTTGGCGCGCAAAGTTCGCTGGGTATCGGAGGAGGATGGCGACGGCGTGGGGTACGACATTGCGAGTTTCGGCTCAGATGGGCTGCCCAGGCTGATCGAAGTGAAAACGACGAATGGTTGGGAACGCACGCGTTTTCACATCAGGCGCAACGAGCTTGCTGTGGCGAAAGAGCGCCGGTCGGAATGGTGCCTGTTCCGGCTTTGGAACTTCTCACGCAATCCGAAGGCCTTCGAGTTGCATCCGCCACTCGACGCCCATGTCGCGCTGACGGCAACGACGTTTCAGGCGAGCTTTCACTGAGGCTAGTCGAACATCCGCTAACCGGTTCATCCTATCATTCCAGCAAAGCTGCACCCATCGCGCCCCGAGACGTCTCCGCCCAGCGCCGCTCCTATGCAGATCGTTGACGCGCCGTAGGGAAAAGCTAGTCTGACGCTAGGGAAGTCGCGGTTTTGTGGTCCGCAGGGGCGAGCTTTCGGCATGGCGGGAACTGGCGCGTTCTCGCAGGTCTCGTTTGACGAGATGTCCAGCGCGCAAGACGTCGTATCGAACGCGAGCGGTGCCGGGACCCGTTCCTGCATGGAGACGTGAGCCCTTGGCGATGAACGGTGACCTCCAAGGAAAGGCCTTCCTGATCAATGCCTGCGTCTATTCGGTGGTCGCGCTGCTGAACCAGCAGCCGATCTCCCTGAGTTCGATGATCTACAAACCCGGACAGGGCGAGGCTGACGAAGACGGCTTCAGCAAGCTCGACACAGGTGTCGTCGAATATGTGAATGGCAGCAGCGTCTACGGCAAGCTGGGTGCGCTCAACGAACTCCAACTGATCGGCGAGCAGTTCGTCAGCACCGGATCGCCCAAGTTCACGATCACGGTCGACCCCACCCTGCTCCCGGTCCAGACCTCGACCGTCTATCTCTACATCTACTACAACACCGTCGTAGCCACGAACGGGGTCGGACAGCGCGTCGGCGTCACGGTAACCACCGCCAACCAGGCCGCCAAGCGCCTGTTCGCGCTCTAGCCAGCCGGTCGACGCGACGAGGCCAGTCAAAGATATTACCCTGCGGCATTATCGGCGGTGGACATCACGAACGGCGTGTTTTACATTTGATTCGACAGATCGGTTTCATTCGTACGTCTTCATGACTACATGGAAATCCGGTATTTCAGCCTTTCTGCAAGGGTATTCGTGTGAGCACGCAGCCGCTATATATGGCGAATTGCACGCCTTACTATCTGGCGGCCAGCCTGAACGATCAGACGGCGTTTCCGATCGCGCTCCGACCCAATACGGCCGAGGCCCATACGATCCCCTGGACCGCCAAGGCGCTGTGGGGCGCGCAGGCGGTTTCCAGCGGCGTGCTGGCGGAGAATTCGAACATCCTGAAGCTCAAGTTCAGCGAGAGCGCCGGCGGCGGCAGCCTTTACGACAAGGTCTATGTGATGCTGGCCACGCCGGGCTTTGGCGGAACTCATGGTCCGCAGCCGAGTGCGGGCGCGCTGTTCATGTGGATTTTCACGCACTTCGTCCTGTTCTCACAATACGGCAAGGCGCGGTTCGAGGACTTTGGCCGGCTGCCGCCGGCACCGGGCTGGCGCGCAATCGCCGGACAGTAACTGCGCCTTCGGCGAACCGGCACGTCGCATGAAGGGTTGCAGCAGCCGTCGCGTGTTTGCCGGCTGAACGGCGCAGCATGGGCCGCGCAGTCCAGAACTCGGCGGCGCGCCCGGCATCTCAGGGGGCGGACCGTTGCCGACGCGCTGGCGGCCCCGCGAACGACGAGACGACCCGGACCGGTCGTCCATGCATCAGGAACAGACGCAGTAGGGAAGCACTCTCAGGGAGCACGCAACATGCAGCCGCAGAAAGCCTATATCATCAACGCCACGACCAGCACGGTCTCGGTTCTGCTCAATCAGGCGGTGGAAAGCCTCGCCTCGATCAAGCTGGATCCCACCGCGAACAACCAGATCGATGCCAACAACTGGGCGGTGCCCTTCTCGACCGGAGCCAATATCGCCGGCACGATGTGCTCAGGCGATAACACGCTGCAGTTGATCGGGCCCCAATATTCGTCATCCCAGTCGCCGGTGTTCAAGATCCAGGTCGATTCCAACACGATCCCGCCCGAAAACAGCTGGCTGTTCGTCTGGGTCATGCGCAGGACGCTGGTCATCACCGATCAGAATGGCAATGTCGCGGGAATCCACATCGAGCCCGAGCCCGGCAACCGGGAAGCCGAGGCGATGATCAACGGAAGTCCGAACACCTGATCGCCTCGTCCGGCCAAGGGGCCGCCGCGCCCCACCACCAAGCCCTCGCTCGGGCGGCCCAGCGCCGCCCGGGATCGCCGCTCGACGTCTGTGGTGCCTGAAGTTCGGCGCCCGGCCTCCATTCGCGGGTAAGCAATGGCCAACGCCTATTTCCTCAACGGGACGCAGAGCCAGCTGCTGCTGGTGCTGAACAACGGCGTGAAACCGCCGCTGGCCCCGTTCAGCGTCGATAATCCGACCGTCGACGAGGCTGTCGTCTACGACATCGTCCAGGCCACCAATCCGGGCGCCTCGCAGTTCGGCGCCCGCAACAGGCTGCAGGTCTCCAACCCGGCTGGCGACATCAATTACGCCGTGTCGATCGTCATCGACACCAACATCACGCCCTTGACCGCCGATCTTCAGTTCATCGTCTTCGCCGATGGCGTTCTCGGTCGTCAGGACATCAGTTTCAACGGGATCACCATCACCCAGATCCAGACCTGATCCTGCCTTCGCACGCCGCTGATGTCGCCTCTGCGTCCTCGCCGGCCCATTCCAACAGCGAGGACATCAGCGTGGCAGACCTCTTCGTACAAGCCGCACAGAACGGTGGCCTCACCCTCTACAGGCCCGCTGATGCGGCGCCGGCCGACACCGGGTGGTTTCTGCTGAACGCAGGCGCGGGCGCACCGACGACGATCGCCACGCTGCAGGACAGTTGGGCGGCGGCCAAGAGCAATGCCGGCGGCTGCTACCTGTTCTTCGACGACGCGGCTCCGCCGCCTCCGGACCCCGCCGCCTTTCTGAGCGAGCTGCAGAGCGACCTTCTGCCCGGCTACCCGTATGGCAGCGTCAACGCCTACTGGCCGCGCTTTGCATGGCGCCGGGCCGCCGCCGCCGGGCCGGACTATCTCGTGGTGCCCGCCAACACGATGAACCAGGTCGGCGCACAGCCCGATGCTGCGACGACGCGGATCGCCGTGGGCCGCTGGCAGATTGTCCTCGGCACCAATTCCAACATCGCGCTTGGAACCGACGGTGCGAGCTTCGTCATCACCCCGCAGGCCCCCCAGAACGCGACACTGCAGGTGCAGTTCGTCGACCTGCAGACCGGCTCGATCAAGCCGACGGCCGAGACCCCGGCGGCGATTTCGCTCGCGCTGAGCGGTGCCGGCACGATGGGCCAATTGTCCTTCACCGACTGGAAATGGGACTGGCACGAGATGAGCGCGCAGTTCGGCTGCGAGATGCGCCTCTTCCAGAAGGACCCGCAGGGCGCGGGCGACAGCCACTACAAGTCGCCGATCTTCTATGCCAAGCCGCCGGCTACCCCGTTCGACAAGTCCGACGTGCCGCTCTCGGTCTATCTCAATCCGCTGGCGCCGGGCGATGCGGCCCGCAGCCGGATGGTCGTCGACACGGCCAAGGATCCGGTCATCGAATCCCGCTTCGTCATCGGCACCAGCGGCCAGTGGATCCAGCTGACGCCGAAACCGGGAGGCGACAGCGCGCTCGGCGCCGGCTTCGCCTTCCAGGTCTCGCCGGACGAGGATGTCGCCGGCACGAATTATCCCGGTTTCTATCTTGCCCCGGCAGGCGGCTATGCGGTGGCCGGCACGCCGGGCGTACCGGCGCAGCCCGTCCTGACCGTGATGTGCGGCCTGTCCGGCACCGAGTTCCTGTTGCTGGAAGACGGCGACGAGCTGCATTTCGAAGCCGGCAACAAGGCCGCCATGACGGCGCACGCCTTCGACAATGCCGCACCCTACACCACCCCCTGGATGAAGGTCGCCCGCGCCGGCGCCGGCCAGGGCGCGGCCAGCCTCCCCACCAGCTATTGCGCGCAATCGGCGCAATCGGCCTATTTCAGCCTTTCGGGCGGCACGCCCCTGCCGGAGGCCGTGGGCGTGGCGCCGGCGCCGGCCAGGGCGCGGCCAGCCTCCCCACCAGCTATTGCGCGCAATCGGCGCAATCGGCCTATTTCAGCCTTTCGGGCGGCACGCCCCTGCCGGAGGCCGTGGGCGTCAGCCTCGTACCGCTTGGCGACATCCCCCTCTCCGACCAGCCGGCAGTGCCCATGGCGCCGTATGCGGGCTTCTACGGCAATGCCGCCCTGTCGGTGGCCAACCCCAACCCAGCCGTAGCGGTCGCCACCGTGACCGGCAACGAGAACGCGGTCGTCGCACCGCAGCGCCGCAGTCTGCTGCATGGTCATTTCAACAACGAGACCGGCCCGATCTTCTTCAGCCTGGCAAGCGGCATCGGCTTCAACGGCGGCTATGTGCGGACCCCGGTGGGCCTCCTCGCCCGGCTGAACGGCAAGCCCACGGCGGCCGGCCAGCCGCCGGCCGGCAGCATGAAGGAGATGTTCTTCGCCACCAGTCCGCAAAACCAGGAGCAGGTTCTGGCGCTCAATCCGCCGGTGCCCAACCAGACCGCCCACGCGCCGCCGGCGCCGGTGGTCAATCCGCATTTCAGCAACAACGTCATGTCGGACAACGTGTTTCTGGTGGCGACCGGCTCGCAGTATCTCGAGCCGTGGGCCAATGAGATCCAGCTTGGCGACTTCATGTTCCGGCTGGATCTGCGACTGCAGTCGGAGGCCGGCCCTTTCGCGCCCAAGCTGGGCGTTCAGGATCCCAACACGATCCTCCTGTTCAAGTTCATGACCGGCATCTCGTTGAAAGATCTGGTCGCCGACATGACGCGCTGGACGTTTCTCGGCGGGGCGAATGCCGGGACCGAGGCCGAAGCGCAGGCCCGCATCAACGACGTGCTCGACACCTCGACCGGTCCGCTCTTCGCCGACTTCGTCGCCGAGATCCTCGAAAACGAGAACTGGACCGGAATCCTGGCGCTCAATTGCGGGCTGGATTACGCCAAACTGCCGAAGGACATCCAGATGCTGCTCGGCGGCATGGATCCGCCGCAGGAGCTGCGGGCACACCATTTCGGCGTCAACGTGAACCGCGTCAACAAGAACGCCGCCAACCAGAGCGTCTGGAACCTCGAGCAGAGCTCGCTTTTCGCGATCATCAAATACGATGCTCAGCCTGTCGCGCCCACGGCCGCCTTCAAGTTTCAGTTGCTCAAGCTCGATGTCAGCTACCGGAACTCCAAGCTGGTGACCTTCCAGTCGCGGATCGCGATGAGCATCAGGGAGTTCTTCCAGAACGACGCGACGCTCGTCGTCGCCCCGCCGGGGCATGATTACACCCCGCCCTACGACACCAAGGCCAACGGCACGATCGAGATCGACGGCCAGTATATCGAGCATGAGGACGGCACCGGCACGCTGATCTTCGACACCAAGGGCACGCGGGTCTACGAACTGCCGGGCGACGGTCTCCGCGTCCTCAAATCGATTCGGATCATGGACGCCTCGCTCTCGCCGACCTCGCGCAAGCAGGAGCCTGCGGCGCCGGCGGATCCGACCACCATCACCGTCGGATCGGCCTTCACCCTCGACTGCCTCCTGTATTTCGACGATTCCATCGGCGGCGACCTGTTTTCCTACGGCGAGTTCGCCACCGCTCCGCCGCCGGGACCGCCGGACTACGGGCCCGACGACTACGAGAAGACTCCCGAAAAAGGTCTCTACGTCACCGGCTACACCATCGCGATGAACACCGTCATCGACGTCGCGTCCAACTCGGCGGTGCTGGACCCGGCTGTGCCGACGCCCGACTACGGCGGGCTCGGCGTCTCTCCGCAACAGAGCGAGGGCCGCGACAAGGAGAGCCTCGCCAAGTTCTTCCCCAACACCATCACCGACCTGGTCTACAAACGCGGTGGCATGGCTCCGACGGCCGTCGGCGCGTGGCGTCTGCAGGGCAAGGGCATCACCGACACGAACCCGGTGTTCTCGCTGGATTTCGAAATACCGCTCGGCAATCTCGGCGGTCTGGTCTCGGGCTCCGGCAGTCTCTTCGCCCATCTGTATCTCGGCTGGACGCCCGGAACCGGCAGGACGGCCGACACGGTCGGCGCCGTCTTCATCCTTCCCGCGGCGATCGCCAGCGCCACGGGCTTCCGGATCGAGGGGCTGATCGACACCGACTTCAAGGGCGTGAAGATCGAGCAGGTCGAAATCCCCGACCACACCTTCTATGCGCTGCGTTTCCTGACCTATCAGGGCTCGCTGATGAACGTGCCGCTGTTCTTCGAGCGCGCCTCCGGCTCGACCGGGTCGAAAGATCTGGCGCTGTTCGGGCGGCCGGCCCAGCCGAGCGGCGGCAATCCCATACTCGTCAAGGTCGACGGCAAGGAGGACAGTCCCGGCTATCCCAAGCTGACCGCCGTGATCGAGATCGAGCCGAAGGTGTTTCTCGGCCGTGCGCTGAAAATCGAGACGGACTTCATGGAGCCCGACCCGATCGACGACGCGATCGAGGAACTGGTGAGTTATCCGACGACCCTCGAAGGCTTCGCCAAGCAGCTCTATGCCGGCAGCATCTTTTCCTCGGGCGACGCCGGGATCGCTTTCGCGCTCAAGCTGGCGCTCGGCAGCTTCGCGGTCTCGGTGCTGCTCCACGACGACGATTTCTACGGTCTGAAGATCGGCTTCGAGAAGGAAAAGGAGAAGAAAAAGAAGAAGCCTAACGGGGACGGCGGCGGCGACGCAGGCGAGTCCGACGACGGCGGTTCCGATGCGGACGAGGGCGACGACGACAAGGACGAGAAGGGCAAGGGCGGCCTGCGGAAGGCGTTCGAAGGCTTCGAGTTCATGATCCTGTACCGCAAGGTCAGCGACAATCTCGGCGTCTTCTCCGGCGACATCTATCTCAGCTTCGGCAAGATCGATGTCGGCTCGATCAAGGTCGAGCTGCCGGATTTCAGCATCTCGATCTGGACCAATGGCGACTGGCGTTTCTCGATCGGCTGGCCGATCACCAATCACCCGCTGACGCTTTACGTGCAGGCCGGGCCGTTCCCGCTGGTCTTCAAGACCGGGTTCTATCTCGCCAAGCTGCGCGGCGCGGACAATCCGGGCAAGTTCGGCGATTTCGCCCTGATCTGGGCCTTCGGCGCGGCGCTGGAAGGCGGACTGGGCCGCAAGTTCGAGTCGGGTCCCTTCACGGCCAATGCCTCGGTCACTCTGGGGCTGACGATGCAGGGCTTTCTCGGCTCCTGCGACGGCAAGATGACCGAGCACGGCGTCGATTACGAATGGTTTGCCGTCACCCTCGCCGTCACCGGCACGGTGAAGGGCAAGGTGGATTTCAAGGTCATCGTCATCGAGGTCTCGCTCACGCTGTCGATGACGCTCGGCCTGGCGATCGAGACGGGCCACGAGACGGTCGTGTCGCTGACCTTCCAGGTGAAGGCGAAAGCCTCCATCAAGATCGTCTTCGTACGGATCAGCTTTTCCTTCTCGGCGACGATCAATCTGGGCGAAGCGACCTTCGGAAGCGGTCCGAAGGCCGCGCTCAGCGGTCCCAAGCCCCCGGCGAATTTCTGCGCCCTGCGCGATCCGAGCGCCAAGACCGCCAGCTCGTCCATGCTGGCCAAGGCCATGGCCACCCGCATGCGCGACGCGATGGGCGCCTTCGCGACGGTCGCGGCCGAGCGCGATGGCGGTTCGCCGGCCTCGCTGCGCCGCGACAGGCCGCTGCGCCGTCGCGGCGACCGCCGACCCGGCTACGCGCCCATGGCCGCGTTCATGGCCATGGATATGGACCTGGAAGCGGCACCGATGCTGGAGGGCGTTGCCACGTCGGTTCCTTCGGCCCCCATTCCGGTCGCTTTCTTCCTGCAGGCCACCGCGATCGTGAAGCCCGATCTCAGCGCCAGCCCGCAAGGGGTCGCGACGCTTCTGGTCGCGGCGAGCGAGGCCGACGGCACGGGAACCGGCGACTTCGGCATCATCGCTAATGCCATCGCCGATTATCTGTTCTTCGATTCAGGCTGGGCGACGGGACCGACCGTTGCCGAGCAGCTCGCCAATCTGCAGGACCAGTTGCAGGCCAATCCCGACTGGGTCGATGCGGCCATCACCAAGCGATTGCCGGCCGGTTTCACGATCAGCGGGCTCGACACCACGGTGGCTGGCAACGACAAGCTGCAATATGCGGCCTTCCCGGCCCATCCGAGCCTTGCCGTCAGCTACAAGGGTCGGACGGCGGTCAGCCTTGGCACGGTTGTCGCGCCCCCCGATTACGAGGCGACGGTCGCCCGCGTCTTCGGCCGGCCGGCCGGCGAAGCCGATGCATCGAGCCCACAGCCGATCGCTGGCGTGGTGTTCGACGGCTATTTCCAGACCATCGGCAAGGAGATCGTCCGGCGGATGATCGAGGTCCTTTCCGACTGGCCGGAGCCCCCTGCCCCACAGCCGACCAGCCTGACGGAAATCTATGCCGGCATCGCCATCGGCGAGATATCGGGCCTCGTCTCGCGCTTCCTGATGGGCGGCACGCGCCTGCCCGATCCGGACAATGGCGACGCACTGACCGCGCTGTATCTCCTGACCCGGCAGCAATTCGATCTGGACCTGTCGGTGCTGACCGCCGACCTGACCGCCAGCGGCGCGCCCGCCTGGCTTAAATTCGCTGCCGACGACAAGGCGACCTCGGTGCTCGACAAGGCGGCGACGGCTGGCCTGTCGGCTTACAAGCGCCCGGATCTCAAGGTCCTGCCGGTCGCGCCGATGCATCCGGTGAACCAGTCCTATCCGCTCAGCCAGAACCAGGACTGGACCGACGCCCAGTCCGCCGCGAGGCTGATCTCGCGCTTTTCGCTCGGAATGCAGCACGCGATCGAGACAGCCACCGGCGACCTCTTCCTCAAGCTCGAGGAAGCTGATGGGGCCGGCGCCACAGCCGACATGGCTGCGGCCACCCCGTGGACCGCCTCGGCGGCCCTCGTCATGTCGGTGCAGTTGAACCAGGTCCGCGACCCCGCCGACCCGTCGAAGTTCCTGCCCCATACCTACGCCATGGCCGGCGTCGACGAGGTGAACCGGGCGTTCCTGCAGGAATTGCTGAAGGACGACGCAGCGGCGCCCACCGACATCGACCTGATCGTCTCCAGCGGCGGCGCCTTGACGTCGGTTGCCTCGTCGAGCGCACCGAGCGGCGCCAAGACCATGCTGGTCAAGGGCAATTTCGCCACCGCGACCGGCGCTGCCGGGCTCGCTGCCGCGATGGACGGCACCGGTGCGGACTGTCCGACCCATGCCAACATGACCGAGTTCCGGTCCTTCCTGCAATTGGTGTGGGAATGCAGCGTCGTGCACACGGGCGGATTCTATCTCGACGTCGAAGGTCTCGATCCGGACCTGTTCACCGATGGCGGATCGGCAACCCTGATGCTCCTGACGCAGCTCGGGCCCCAGCCCGAAGCGGCGATCGTGCCGGTCAAGACCTATGTCAACGCGGTCGTCGGTCCGCAGGCGGAGGGCAAGGCGCTTCTGGCCACGCTGGCCTCCGATTCCAAAGGGACCCCGATCAAGACCTATGCGCCCGCCTATCCGGGCGGCAGCGTCGGCTGGCAGATCGTCTGGACGCCCGACAGCACCGAGGCGGACGCGGAATCGACCGACTTCCTTGAGCGCCTCTACCATATGTTCAGCTACCGGGTGTCGAAGGTGTCCTGGACGACGCCGCCTTTCACGCCGCAGCCGTGGAGCGACCCGGTCAACGCGCAGCACGATGGCGGCAGCTGGGTCTTCCAGTCCGCCTTTGCGGCCGCGCCGCTCATGCAGGCCAGCAACCGCTACGCGGCGATCGGCGACAATGTCGGGGTGGACGTGCGGGCCAGCGACGTCTTCGGCAACGCCCTGCCCGACAGCCTCGCCTGGTCGGTCGACCCGCTCGACGTGGTGTATAACGACCCGCTGATCGCGCCCGGCGCATGGCCGCGCACGACCATCGGCTACATGGTCAAGCCGGGCGCCACGCCGACGCTTGAGTTGCAGATGGTGTTCGACACCACTGTCGATGCCGAGCCCTCAGTCCAGACCGCCCATCAATTGCAGAGCGAGCTCGACATCTTCGAGCGACTCGCCGACCAGCTCTCCCACGGCCTCAGCGTTTCGGTCTCGACGAGTCTTGCGACCGCCGGTCTTGGCGATGCCACGCTGCTGCCGGCGCTGCAGGCCTGGGTCAAGAGCGTCCTCGCCTGGTACGCCCCGCAGGTGGCGAGCCCACCAGCGGGGCCGCCGGCCTTTGCACCGCAGAACCCGCTGCTGATGGAACTGCCGCTCGACAAGGCCTATCCGGCCAGCTGGCCGGCGGACCTGATGGAGCTGACGGTCGATCTGGTGATGGCCCGCGCGCCGGAAGGACCGTTTGCGGCGAATGCACCGGGCAGCGTCAAGGCGATCTCCGCCTCGATCCCGGCGCAGAAGAAGCCACCGGCCCCTCAGGCAGGCACGTTGCTGAACACGCTGGACGTGAAGGACACCACGGCCTTCACCCTCGCGGCGGCCAGCACGGTGGACATCATCGCCGGCAAGCAATTGCGCCTGACCAGCCCGGGCGACGGCACCGAAACCGTCGTCGTCACCACGGCCGACGTTCCGGCCGGGGCGACGAGCGTGCCGATCGACGCCCATGATTTCTCGGTCACGCCGCAGCAGCAGGGCAGCATTGTCACGATCATCAATCCGGTCGGGCTGACCCAGTTCGCGCAGGATTTCGAAGCGGCCTATGCGGACTATACCGCCGAAGGTCCGCTGAAGACCGCCGGCGGACGGCTCAAGATCGCCGAAGGCGTCAACGCCAAGCTGACCAGCAGCGAACTCGGCAAGTCCACGGTCTGGGTGACCCGGCTGAAGACCGGCGGCGCGACCATCAAGCCCGATGCGTCGAGCCAGAACTACTATCTGCCGCCGCCGCTCAGCACCCGCCTCATGACCGCGCAGGTGCCCGATGTCACCGACTACAGCGGCGGGCTCGACAAGCCGGTTGTGATACCGCACCAGACCTTCAGCGCGGTCGATCTGGACAAATGGGCCGCCGGGTTCCTGTTTTCGCTGGAAGAGGTCTTCGGCCCGGTTCTGGCACCGCCGGTCGCTCGGATCGATACCAACGACCCCTACGGGTCGTTCGCCGAGAGCAAGATCAGCCTGGCCGGCAGCATCGCCGAGACCCTCGCCGACATCTTCGATGGGCAGGCCGACGGCGGCCGCAAGCAGTCCGCCAAGGACACCTTCAGGCAGTTCCTGCTTACCACCCTCGAAAACGACTATGGCACCGCCGCAGTGGCGCAAGTCGAGGCAGAGGTTTCCTTCGACCTCGGGGCTGACGAGGACGGCGTCGCCCCGCAGGCTTATGGCGGTGTCCGGACGCCGGGCGACGGAGGAACGCCCGCCGAGCTTCCCTATGCGCTGACCAATGTGAAGCTGCCGATGAAGACCGGCACGCAGCTGATGAACTTCCTCGTTTCCGCCCGCGATCCGGGCGCGCAGAAATATTTCGAGCTGCACCCCCTGTTCTTCCAGATGACGGCGATGGAGCATTTCATCCGGCTGACCGAGGAACGCTGCGGATACGTGCCGTCGCAATGGCTCAGCTATGTGCTGAAGGATCCGCCGCCGGTCGAGGCCGAACCGGCCGACGGGGCGCTGACCACCGAGGTCGGCAATCTGACCGTGCCGGTGCCACTGCGCACCTTCCCGCCCCGGCCCTTCCTTGTCGGGCAGACGGCGGTCCAGGTGAACACACCCACGAGCATCGGCGAGGCCATGACATGGGCCTACAGCGTCGAGGTCGGCCATCCGCGCGTCGCGCAGGATTCGCTGCTCCTGGCGGTGCATTTCAACCTGCCGGTCGGCAGCGACGGGGCCAAGGCCGCCCCGGCCGGTGCCCGCGGGGCGCGGCTGATGGCGGCGAGCGCAGGCACGCTGTTCGACGCGCTCGCACGCTATCAGGTCGCCTACCCTGCCCTCGCGCCCGTGCTGACCGACCCGTCGTCCAGCGAGTTTTCGAAGGCGGTGGAGATCTTCACCGGGCTCGTGGAGGACGTTCGCCAGACCTGGGGAAGCTGGACACCGCCGGTTCACCCGGCGGACCGGACCCTGAAGAGCGTCACCGGGGACGAAGAGGTCTGGACCGTGCGTCTGGACGAGCCGGACATCCGGACCGCGGAAACCCTCGAGGTCCGCATGAAGTTCGAACCGGCACGGTCCGTGCCACCGGCCGCGCCCTCTGCCGGTTTGTGGCCTGCCGTGGCGGGCTACACCAAGCCGGACGGCGCGCCGACCGAAGACCCGACCGCCGGGCCGGGCTGGTACCTTCTGACCTACACGATCGCCGACAAGAGCCAGATCCCTGCCACGCTGGCGCTGACCTGGTCGCCGATCTGGGTGGGCGATTTCCAGAGCGCCAACACCAAGGCCTGGGTCTGGCGGAATTTCGAGCTGGCGCCGCCGTCGATGCACAAGACCACCAACGAGGTCTTCGTCTACACCTCGGAAATCGCGCAATTCCCCAATCCGGTGGTCCCGCTGATCACCGCGAACGCCGACATCACGATCGGCGCGGGGGCCGCGACGCTGCTCGATGCCACCAGGACCGATCTCCTCGCTGCGCTTCTGGCCCAGCCGGCGGGCAGCCTCGGTACGGTCACACCGACGGCGAAGGAAACCCCGCTGGAGGGTGCGCTGGGCTTCGGCTACGAGCTGCTCGCCAATCCCGCGATGTCCGCGGGCTCGCATTCGGTGTTCCTGCCGCTCTATCTCTTGCAGGAGACGCTGGACGCCGGGTCGGAAACGCGGATCGCCACGCTGATCCAGCAGCAGATGGTCAAGTGGAAGGCAGCCAACGATCCGCAGGTTCGCAACAGCAACGTGCACCTGCAGGCGACCCTCTTCGCCGATCGCCTCGGACCGAGCACGACGCGCCTGCCCGTGGTCAAGTTCAATGCGCTGAGCATCCCGGTGACCGACACGCCGGCATGGTGGGGCGGCTGATCGGGCGCTTGGCCGGTGATGTGTGAAGCGAGACTGCGACGTCAGATGCGGAGCCGTCTGACCCGCAGCACAACAGGACGGTCCCGGTCCACCTCTTTCGCGGGGGCGGACCGGGACCCTCAGCATCAGTCGTAGAGAACGGCGGCGATCTCCGGGTCGTCCATGTTCGACTTGTCGTACCAGAAGAAGCCGGTGTCGATCGACCTCGGCACATCCTCGCCCTTGGCTGCGGCGACGGCGGCCTTCACCGTCTCGTAGCCGATGCCCACCGGGTTCTGGGTGATGGCGCCGGCCATGGCGCCGCTGCGCACCGCTTCCTTCTGGGCCGCACCGGAATCGTAGCCGATCACGACGACCTCCTCGCGGCCCATCTCGCGCACGCCGTTGAGGACGCCGATCGCCGAGCCCTCATTGGCCCCGAAAACGCCCTTCAGCTCCGGGTTCGCCTGCAGGATCGACTTGGTCAGCTCTGTCGATTCCAGCTGGTCGCCGCCGCCATACTGCACGGTCACGATCTCGATGTCGGGATGCGCCTTCGCCATCTGGTTCGAAAAGCCTTCGACCCGGTCGATGCCGGTGCGGCTGGTCTGGTCATGGGCGACGATGGCCACCTTGCCGGATCCGCCGATCAGCTCCGCCATCTTGTCGGCGGCCAGTGCCGCGGCGGCGACGTTGTCGGTCGCGGCGGTGGTCACCGGAATGTCGCTGTCGACACCTGAATCGAACGCGACCACGGGAATGCCGGCCTCCTGTGCCTCGCGCAGCAGCGGCACCGCGGCCTGGCTGTCGAGCGCGGCGAAGCCGATCGCCTGGGGCTTCTTGGCGAGCGCGGCCGACAGCATGTCGATCTGGCGGTCGACCATGGTCTCGTTGTCCGGTCCCTCGAAGGTGACCTCGACGTCGAACTCGTCGGCCGCCTTGTCGGCACCGGCCTTCACGGCCTGCCAGAACTGGTGCTGGAAGCCCTTCGAGATCAGCGGCACATAGAGCTTGTCCTGGGCCGGGGCGATCGCCGTCGAGGCGAGCAATGCGGTCGCGCCGAGGGCGCCGAGCAGGATGCGTCTGGTGAACATGGTTTCCTCCCTGATGTTGGTTTGTCTGGGGCTTTCGTCTGCGAGGCGTTGACCGCCTTCTGTTGCTTTCTGCCGGCCTACATCCGGCGCCGGCGCATCATGTCGGCATAGACGGCCAGGATGATGATCGCGCCGGTGACCACCGTCTGCCATTCCTGCGCCACCGACAGGATGCGCAGGCCGTTTGTCAGAACCGCCATGATCAGTGCGCCGATCAGCGTGCCCAGGATGGTCCCGCGGCCGCCCGACAGCGAGGTGCCGCCGATCACCACCGCGGCGATCGCCTCCAGTTCGTAGCCGAGGCCGAGCGCCGGCTGCGCCGAGTTCAGCCGCGAGGCGATCAGCAACCCGGCAATGCCGCAGATCGCGCCGGACAGGGCATAGACCGCCATCTTCCAGGCGTCCGTGTTGACGCCGGAGAGGCGCACCGATTCCTCGTTGGAGCCGAGGGCGAAGGTGTAGCGGCCTAGGATGGTGCGGTTCAGGATGTAGCTGGCCGCCAGTGCCGTCAGGAACAGGATCAGGACGCCATTGGGGATCGGCAGCCCGGGAATGATCGCCTCGATCAGCGAGCCGCGGGAAATCTCGGTAAAGCCGGGCGTATCGTTGAAATAGATCGGCCGTGTGCCGGAGATCACCAGCGACAGCCCCTTCAGCATCAGCATCATGCCGAGCGTCGCGATGAAGGGCGGGATCTTCATCTTGGCGACAAAGAAGCCCGAGGTCAGCCCGGCCAGAGCCCCGGTCGCGATCGCCGCGACGATGCCGACGGGCAGCGGCAGCCCCCAATAGGTGAGAACGACACCCGCGATCACGGCGCAGAAGGTCATCAGCGTGCCGACCGACAGATCGATCCCGCCGGTGATGATGACCAGCGTCACTCCGACGGCCAGCACGCCGTTCACCGCGGTCGCCTGCAGGATGGCGATGATGTTGGCCGTCTGCATGAAGTTCGGCGAGGCCAGCGAGAAACCGATGAGCAGCAGCATCAGGCTGGCGAAGGCGAGCAGCTTCTGGTGTGCGCCGGTGCTGAGCAGCCGGCCGGCAATGCCCGGCTCGGGGGCCTCGAGTGTCATCATGCGTGCGCCTCCTCGGCCGGTTCCATTGCCGCCTCGCGCATCGTGGCAAGCCGCATGATGTCCTCCTGGCTGGTTCCCGGCCCGCCCGGCAGGATGCCGGTCAGACGGCCCTCGCACATCACGGCGATGCGATGGCTGAGCCGCAGCACCTCCGGCAGTTCCGACGAGATGACGATGATCGCCCGTCCCTGTTCGGCGAGACTGTTCAGCAACTTGTAGATTTCGCTCTTGGCCCCGACATCGATGCCGCGGGTCGGCTCGTCGAAGATCAGGATATCGCAGTCGCGCAGCAGCCACTTGGCGATGACGACCTTCTGCTGGTTGCCGCCGGACAGAAGCCGCACTTCCTGCCGGTCCGAGGGCGTGCGGATGTCGAGCTGTCCGATATAGCGGCGAGCCGCCTCCCCCATTCCGGCCTCGTCCAGCGTCCCGGCGCGGCTGGTGAACCGGTCGAGGCTGGCCATGGCGACGTTGGCCCGCACGTCCATGCCGACCGCCAGGCCGAAATGCTTGCGGTCCTCGGACAGGTAGCCGATGCCCGCGGCGACCGCGTCGGACGGCCGGCGGATGTCGCAGGGCCGACCATGAACGCGGATGTCGCCCGCCTCGCGCGGGTCGGCGCCGAAGATCGCCCGGGCGACCTCGGTGCGACCGGCGCCCATCAGCCCGGCAAAGCCGAGGATCTCGCCCTTGCGCACGGCGAAGCTGACGTCGCGGATCTCGCGGCCGCGGCGCAGCCCCTCGACCTCAAGCGCCACCTCGGCACCGTCGCGCCCCGGCTGCACGGCGGTCGCCTCGGACAGCGCCCGTCCGACCATCATGGTGATGATCTCGTTCACCGGCGTCTCGGCCGCCGCCACGGTGCCGACGGTCTCGCCGTCGCGCATCACCGTCACGCGGTCGGCGATGCGTTTCAGCTCGTCCATCTTGTGCGAGATGTAGATGACGCCGACGCCATCGGCCTTGAGCCGGCGGATGATGACGAAGAGCTCGGCGATCTCGGCGTCGTTCAGCGCCGCCGTCGGCTCGTCCATGACGAGGACGCGGGAACGGAACGACAGTGCCTTGGCGATCTCCACCATCTGCTGCTTTGCGATGGTCAGCCGCTCGACCTTGGTGCGGGGATCGAGCTTCAGGTTCATCGAGGCGAAAATTTCCGCCGTCTGCCGGTTGAGGGCGGCCTCGTCCAGCCGCCAGAAGCCCTTGCGCGGCTCGCGGCCGATGAAGATGTTCTGTGCTGCCGTCAGGTCGTTCATCAAGCTGAGTTCCTGATGGATGATGCCGATGCCGAGCGCCTGCGCGGCGCGCGGACCGTCGATCTCCACGGCGGCGCCGTTGACCCGCACCTCGCCGCCATCGCGCGGATAGATGCCCGACAGCACCTTCATCAGCGTCGACTTGCCGGCCCCGTTCTCCCCCATCAGCGCATGGACCTCGCCCGGGCGCAGTTCGAAGGAGACGTTCTTCAGCGCATGGACGCCGGGGAAGCGCTTCTCGATGCCGGTCATCTCGACGAGTGCGGTCACGCGCCGGCCTCCGCCAGATCGTAGAACCGGCGGGCATTGCCGCCGAGGATCGCTGCGCGCTCGCTCGCCGACAAGGGAGCGAGCAAGGCGTCGGTAATCTCGACCCAGCGTGCGTGAGACGCCGCCAGGGTCAGCACCGGCCAGTCCGAACCCCAGACGAGGCGCTCGGGCCCGAACCATTCCATCAGTTGCTCGAACACCGGCTGCAGAACCGCCAGCGCCGCCGCCGACGTGTCGCGCTGGTCCGGCCGCATTTCGGTCAGGAGGCCGGACAGCTTGCAGGCGCAAGCCGTCTCGCTGGCCAGCCGGGCCATCCCGTCGGCCCACAGGGAATGGCGCGGATCATCCACCGGCGCGCCGAGCGCCGGCTTGGCGGCGTGGTCGATGATGACCGGCAGATCGGGATGGGCAGCGCAGAAGGTCGCAATCCGCGACAGATGCACCGGCAGCACCAGTGCGTCGAAGCGCAGGTCGGAGCGCTCCAGTGCGGCGAGTGCCGCGGGCGTCGGCGCCGTCAGCAGCCAGTCGGGGTCGGCAATGTCCTGCAGCATCGGCCGCAGCGATTTCAGCGCCGGCTCCGCCGCAAGCGCTGCGATCCGGGCCGCAGCCCCGGCCGAGGCCAGATCGACCCAGCCGACGACGCCGGCGATGTCCGCGTTCTGCCGGGCCAGCGCCAGCATGTAATCGGTCTCGGCGTCGCTTTGGGCCGCCTGCACCAGGACCACCTGCCCGATCCCGGCCGTTGCCGAGAGCGGGCGGAGATCGGCGGGACCGAAATCGCGCCGGATCGGCGCCAGCGCCGGATCGTCATTGTCCTGCAGCCAGTGATAGTCGCCGCGCGACAGCTGCCAGAAATGGCAATGGGCGTCGATCCGCTCCGACATTGCGCGCCTCAGCCGCCGGAACCCGGCGGGATGACGCCCTTGCGGATGATGAAATTGCCGTAGAAACGCCGCTCAGTCGTCTGGACGATCGCATAGGCCTCGCGCGCCTGATCGTAGAAATCGAACCGGTCGACGCCGGTGAGATCGGCGCCTTCAGCCCGAAACAGCGCCTCGCCCTCCTGGATCACCTCCGGCCGGGCGCTCGGATCGCCCACGACATTCATGAAGCGCACGGCGTCGGGCTCGAAATCGTCAACCGGCAGCAGCGACAGGATCGCTTCGACCGCGCGCGGGGCCGAGCAGTCCATGCGCAGCGCGGTGCCGTGCACCGTGTCGCGCGCCACCGATTCGGAGGGAAAATTCGCGTCGGTGACGACGATCTCGTCGCCATGTCCCATGGCAGCAAGGACGCCCAGCAATTCGGCGTTCAGGAGCGGATCGATCCCCTTCAGCATGGGCTATTATCCTTCTGGTGGTCGGCCCCGTTCCGGAGTCCGATGTTCGTGACGAGGGTGCGGACGCTGACGATCACGGCCACTGCGCCCCACACCGCGTGGTGTCGATGGCGTAGATCGAACTCGTTCCGCAGATGAAGAGCCGCGCGCGGTCCGGCCCGCCGAAGGTGAGATTGGCCACGACCTCCGGCACCCGTACGCGGCCGAGCCGTTCGCCGGCCGGCGTGAAGCAATGAACGCCGTCGGCCGCTGAGATCCAGAGCAGGTCCTCCGTGTCGACCCGCAGGCCGTCGGGCACGCGGTCGACCTCGCAGACGACCCGGCTCGCCCCCAGCCGCCGGCCATCCACCACGGTCAGCGCCCGCACGTGATGCGGCCGGCTGTCGTCGGTGCCGAAGCCGTGGCCGCGGGCGCGGCCGGAATCGGCGATGTAGAGAACGGATTCGTCGACGGAGAAGGCCAGGCCGTTGGGCCGGTCGAAATCGTCGGCGACGAGGTCGACCACACCGGTATCGGGGTCGATCCGGTAGACGTTGTTCGACCCGATCTCGCTCTCGGCGCGAATGCCCTCATGGTCCGAGATGATTCCGTAGGGCGGATCAGTAAACCAGATCGAGCCGTCGGATTTGACGACCACGTCGTTGGGCGAGTTCAGCCGTTTGCCCTGCCAGTGGGTCGCCAGCACCTCGTAGGTGTCGTCCATCCGGGTCCGGCTGACGCAGCGCCCGGTATGCTCGCAGGAGATCATCGCCCCGTCGCGGTCGCGGGTATGGCCGTTGGTGCTCTGCGCCGGCTGGCGGAAGAGGCGCAGGCCGCCCTCCTGTGTCCAGGCCATCATGCGGTTGTTGGGAATGTCGGAGAAGCGCAATTCGCCGATCTCGTCGAACCAGACCGGCCCCTCGGCCCAGATGAACCCTTCCGCAATGCGCTCCAGCTGCGCGTCTGGCGGGAAGAATGCCGCAAAGCGCGGATCCTCCACGGCCACAGACCCTGTTTCCCCCATATTCGGCCCTCCCGCCGGCAGTTCGTCCCGGGCGTTTGCAGCAGGAATGCCGTCGCCCCTCGCCTTGAGTGTCACCCGAAGGCGACGCAGATCAACCCATTACTGTCGGATTTCGCATCGCAACATGGCTATACATGCAGCGCAAAGTTGAAATCCTCTGGCGGCAGCCCGGCCATTGACCGATTGCAGCACCGAAGCTAGCGTAGCATCGTTGCACACGTGTGCAAAGGGCGGTTTTACTTGGGGCGGATGGCGCTTCTAATTGATTCCGCAACGATAAATACGGGCGTTCGACGCTGGGAGGCCGCGAACGCGCCGGATCTCGGGAGGATGGAATGAAGCCGTTTTCGAAATTGCTGGCGCCGGGCGTCGTCGCCGCGTCGCTGCTGGGCGCCATGGTGCCGGGGCATGCCCAGGACGTTACACTGGCGACCTCCATGCCGGCGCTGGAGTTCCCGTTCTTTGTCCATATGCAGGACGCGCTGACCAAGAAGGCCGAGGAGGTCGGCGGCATCAGCTTGATCGCCACCGACGGCCAGAATCAGACGACCAAGCAGACCGGTGACGTCGAAGCGGCGATCATCCAGGGCGTCGACGGCATCATCATCAGCCCGATCGACGCGGTCGCGATGGCCCCGGCGCTCAAGCAGGCCGTCGATGCCGAGATTCCGGTGATCACGATCGACCGCCGTGTCGACGGTGTCGAGGGCATCCTGTCCCATGTCGGCGCCGACAACGTCGTCGGCGGCGAGGCCCAGGGCAACCTCATCATGGAACTGTTCCCGGACGGCGCCCGCGTCGTCAATCTGCAGGGCCAGCCCGGCGCGAGCCCGGCGATCGATCGCAACAAGGGTCTGCACAACGTCCTCGACGGCAAGGACAATTACGAGTTCGTCGCCGAGCAGACGGCGAATTTCGCCCGCGAGGAAGGCGCGTCGGTCACCGAGGCGATCCTCGGCGGCCTCGCTACCCCGCCGGATGTGATCGTCGCCGCCAATGACGACATGGCGCTCGGCGCGTTGCAGGTGGCGCAGGAGCGTGGCCTCGACATCCCGATCATCGGCTTCGACGCCCTGCCCGAGGCGCTGGCCTCGGTGCGCGACGGCGGCCTCGCCGCGACCATCGAGCAGTTTCCGGGCGGCCAGAGCGCCACGGCGCTGGAGGCGATGATCGCGCATCTGCGCGACGGCAAGGCACCCGAGCCGCTGGTCCTTCTGAACCCGATCGCGATCACCAAGGACAATCTCGACAAGGCCGAGCGCCTCGGCGAGATCCAGTAGCGCCGGGCGTCACCGCGCTGCCAGAAGAGCCGGCGTCGTCGCCGGCTCTTTCCCGTCCCTGTCTTCGGATGAGACCATGACCCCTGCGCCCCCGTCTGCGGTGCCGCACTCGCGAGCGCATCCCTTCGATGCGATCCAGTTCCTGGCCCGCTATGCCGCCCCGCTGTTCCTGCTGCTGCTCGTCGCGATCTTCGCCATTCTCGAGCCGCGTTTCCTGCACCCGCTCAACATCTTCAACGTCCTGCGGCAGGTCTCCATCGCCGGGCTGATCGCCATCGGCATGACCTTCGTCATCCTGACCGCCGGCATCGACCTGTCGGTCGGCTCGCTCCTGGCGCTGGCCGGCCTTGTCGGCGCCTATGTCGCCAAGGGCGGGCTGGACGACCGCTTCGCCATCGCCGCCGGCGACGCTGCGGGCAACCCGGTGATCTTCGCCGTCCTCGCCGCGCTCGCCGTCGGCATGGCCGGCGGTGCGCTCCAGGGGCTGGCGATCACCCGCCTAAAGGTGCCGCCCTTCGTCGTCACGCTGGGTGGGCTCACGGCCTTTCGCGGCGCGGCCCTGCTGTTTTCCGGCGGCGGGCCGATCTCCGGCTTCACCGCCGATTACGCCTGGTGGGGCCAGGGCCGCATCTCGATGGTGCCGGTCCCGGTCATCATCTTCGTCCTCGCGGCGCTCGTCGCCCATCTGGTGCTGCGCTACACGGCCTTCGGCAAGCACGTCTATGCCACCGGCGGCAACGCCAGGGCCGCCGCGCTGAATGGCGTGCCGATCCGCCGGATCGTGATGCTGGTCTATGTCATCAGCGGCTTCTTCTGCGGCCTCGCCGCCTTTCTGCTCTCGGCCCGTCTGAACTCCGCCGAGGCGGTCGCCGGGCTGAGCCTGGAACTGACCGTCATCGCCTCGGTCGTCATTGGCGGAACCAGCCTCTTCGGCGGCGTCGGCAGCATTTTCGGCACCGTCGTCGGCGCGCTGCTGATCGGCGTCCTCACCAACGGCCTGGTGCTGCTCAACGTCTCTTCCTTCATCCAGCAGATCCTGATCGGCGTGATCCTCGTGGCAGCGGTCGCCCTCGACCAGTTTGCCGCCACGCGGAGGCTCGCCGAATGACCGAACCGCTGTTCGAACTGCGCAACGTCTCCAAGCGCTTCGGCGCGATCCACGCGATCGACGACATCGACCTGACGCTCGGCCATGGTGAGGTCGTCGGCCTGATGGGCGACAACGGCGCCGGCAAGTCGACGCTGGTGCGCATCATCGCCGGCAATTTTCAGCCGTCTGAGGGCGAGATCGCGCTGGAGGGACAGCCGGTGCGCTTTGCCGACAGTGCCGATGCACGCAATCACGGGATCGAGGTGGTGCATCAGGACCTGGCGCTCTGCGACAACCTGACGGCGGCCGACAACGTCTTCCTCGGGCGCGAACTCAAGCGCCGCATCGGTCCCTTCCGGGTGCTCGACTACCGGGCCATGTCGCGCCGCGCAGCCGAGCTCTTCGCCGAACTCCAGTCCGAGACCCGCCCCGGCGACAAGGTACGGATGATGTCCGGCGGCCAGCGTCAGGCCGTCGCCATCGCCCGGACCCGGCTGGCGGAATCGAAAATCGTCCTGATGGACGAGCCGACCGCGGCCATCAGCGTGCGTCAGGTCGCGCAGGTGCTGGACCTCATCAAGCGGCTGCGCGACAGCGGCGTCACCGTCGTCCTGATCAGCCACCGCATGCCCGATGTCTTCGCGGTCGCCGAGCGCCTGGTGGTGCTGCGCCGCGGCCGCAAGGTCGCCGACAAGCCCATTTCCGCCAGCTCTCCGGAAGAAGCGACCGGCCTGATCACGGGGGCGCTCGAGACGGCATGACGGCAGGCAAGCGACCCTCGCGCCCGTCCCGCCGTCGCGTGACCGCGCTCGACGTCGCGGAACTTGCCGGCGTGTCGCGTTCGGCGGTGTCGCGCACCCTCACGGAGGGCGCCAGCGTCTCGGACGAAACTCGCCGCAAGGTGCTCGCCGCCGCCAAGGAGCTCGGCTATCATCGCAATGCGCTGGTCCGGGCGATGGTAAGCCGGCGCTCCGGTATCATCGGCATCGTCACCGGCCGGCTCGACAATCCCTTCATCGCCGTCGCGCTGGAGCGACTGGCGCAGCGCCTGCAGGACGACGGCCTGAAGACGCTGATCTTTTCCGGCGACGCGGAGAGCGACCTGCAGATCGCCATGCCCTCCATGCTGGAGTACCGCGTCGATGGCTGTTTCTTCCTGTCCAACGACATCTCGCCCCAGTCCGCCGCCCGCTACACCGAATTCGATATTCCGCTGGTGGTGGTGTTCAATTCCGATATCGAGGGTATCTCCGACCATGCCGACGAAGTGCCGGTGGGTGCGGTCACGGTCGATAATGTCGAGATCTCGGCGGCGGTCGCCGACCTGCTTCTGGATGCCGGTTGCCGGCGCCCCGCTTTTCTTGCCGGGTTGCCCTGTGCCGCGACGAGCGGCGAACGGCGGCGCGGCTTCAGGGACCGGCTCGCGGCCCGCGGCGTCGCGCTGCTTGCCGAGGAGACGGGGAATTTCAATTATGCCGACGGTCTTGCCGCCAGCCGACGACTGCTGTCCGGAGCCGAACGGCCGGACGCGATCTTCGCCGCCAACGACGTCATGGCGCTGGCGGTCATCGACGTGGCGCGCAGCGAGTTCGGCCTGCAGATTCCCGGTGATCTGGCGGTCGTCGGATTCGACGACATCGGCGTTGCCGCCCATGCGGCCTACGACCTGACGACGGTCCATCAGCCGGTCGCCGCGATGATCGACGCGGCCGCCGACATGATGCAGGAGCTTCTGGCCGATCCGAGCCGGCGTCCGTCGGACAGGCGGCTGGCGTCACGGCTGGTGATCCGCGGATCGGCGAGGCCGCCGCACTCGCAATCGAACATGGAGAACGTCGCGTGAGCCGACCGGCTGCCCCATCCGTGACTGTCGACGACCGGCCGCTGGTGATCAGTGTCCCACATCCGCGCTCGCTCGCGCTGATCCTGACCGATGCGCGGCGCAGGCAGCTCTTCGAGACCTATCAGGTCGTGGAATGCGAACCCGATGGTCTGGCCACCCTGCCCGATCCGGTCCTGGCGGCGGCCCGCTACATCATCGGCCAGCCTCCGATCGAAGCGGCGACGCTGGAGCGGCTGCAATCGCTGCGCTGCGTCTTCAATGTCGAGAGCAACCTCATCGACAACATGCCCTATCCGACGCTGTTCGAGCGCGGCATTCACGTGGTGACGACCGGCGCCGTCTTTGCCCAGCCGGTCGCCGAACTGGGCCTCGCCATGGCACTCGATCTCGCCCGCGGCGTCAGCATCGCGGCGCGCGCCTTCCGCGAGGGCCGCGAAGCCTGGGGCGGCGACGGCAATCACGGCGCCCGCCTGATCGGCGGATCGGAAGTTGGCCTGATCGGTTTTGGCGATCTCGGCCGAGCGCTGCACCGGCTGCTGACGGGGTTCGGCGTCACCATCCGGGTCTTCGACCCCTGGCTTCCCGACGCGATCCTGCGCGACCATGGCGTCGTCCCCGCCACGCTGGAGAAAGTCATGGCCGAGAGCGACACGGTCTTCACCGTCGCCGCGGTCACCTCCGAGAACCAGGGCTTCATCGGCGCTGCCCAGTTTGCGGCGATGCGCGCGGGGGCATCCTTCATCCTGCTCAGCCGCGCCGACGTCATCGATTTCGACGCCCTGATGGCGGCGGTGCGCTCCGGTCATATCCAGGCCGCCAGTGACGTCTTCCCCGAAGAGCCCCTGGCAACGGATCATCCGGTGCGCACCCTCGACGGCTTCCTCTGCTCGGCCCATCGCGCCGGCGCGCTCGATGTCGCGTTCCAGCGGATGGGCGACATGGTACTGGACGACATGGATCTGATGGACCGCGGCCTGCCGCCGATGCTGTGCAAGCGCGCCGAGCGCGAGACCGTCGCCAGGATGCGCTCGCGCCCGGTGACGACAAACTAGATCGGCGGCCGCAGCGAGGCCCCGCCTGAACGAACAGGGAGGATCACCCATGCAGTTCGGCAAACGCGAGATCGGGCGCACCGGCGTCCATGTCACCGAATACGGCTTCGGCGGCGCGCCGCTGGGCAATCTCTACGCCCCGATCGCCGAGGAGGAGGCACGCGGCCTTCTGACCGACTCCTGGGAGGCGGGCTTTCGCTATTTCGACACGGCCCCCTATTACGGCTTCGGGCTGTCAGAGCGCCGTTTCGGCGACGCGCTGCGTGACTTGCCCTGGCAGGAGGCCGTCGTCTCCACCAAGGTGGGGCGGCTGATCCGGCCGGATCGCGGGCCCAATCCAGACCGGGAGAAGTTCATCGACGCGGCGCCCTTCCGCTCCGACTACGACTATTCCTATGACGGGGTCATGCGCTCCCACGAGGACAGCCTGCAGCGGCTGGGCATCGACCGGGTCGACATCCTCTTCCTGCATGACATCGGCCCGGTGACCCACGGCGCTGCCGCGCATCCGGCGCTGTTCCGGCAGGCCATGGAAGGCGGCTACCGGGCGCTCGACGAATTGCGCCGCAATGGCGACGTCAAGGCGATCGGGCTCGGCGTCAACGAGTGGCAGGTCTGCGAGGAGGCGATGGACCACGGACGCTGGGACGTGTTCCTTCTGGCCGGTCGCTACACGCTCCTCGAACAGACCGCACTCGACAGTTTCCTGCCTCGTTGCCAGCGCGAGAACGCCTCGATCGTCATCGGCGGGCCGTTCAATTCCGGCATTCTGGCGACGGGGCCCGTGGCGGGTGCCACCTACGATTACGAGCCGGCGCCGAGCGCGATCCTGGATCGGGTGCGGCGGATCGAGAGCGTCTGCAAGGCCCATGACGTGCCGCTGGCCGCCGCCGCCCTGCGCTTTCCCCTCACCCATCCGAGCGTTGCCGCGGTGATCCCCGGCATGTCCGCCCGTAACCATCTGCAGCGCAATCTGGAACTGATCGGGCAGACGATCCCGGCCGGGCTCTGGTCGGACCTGAAGTCCGAAGGGCTGGTGCGCGCTGACGCGCCGGTCCCGCATGGCTGAGCAGGCGACCGCCGCAGGCCGGAGCCGCGGCGGTCGTGATCACGCGGATCGCTGGCGGATCAGATCAAGAGGTCAGCGAGGATGTTGTTGTCGGTGATGTCCTGGTAGCTGACGCCATTCTCGGCGAAGCGGGCCAGCAGCCCCTCGAAATTCGCCGGGTCCTTGGTCTCGATGCCGATCAGGATCGAGGCGAAGTCGCGGGCCGATTTCTTCAGATATTCGAAGCGGGCGATGTCGTCGTCCGGCCCGAGATAATCGAGGAAATCCTTCAGCGCGCCGGGGCGCTGGGCCAGCCGCAGGATGAAGTATTTCTTCAAGCCTTCGAAGCGCAGCGCCCGCTCCTTCACGTCCGGCAGGCGCTCGAAGTCGAAATTGCCGCCCGAGACCACCAGCACGACGGTCTTGCCGCGGATCTCGTCCTTCAGGTCGCGCAGCGCGTCGATGGCCAGCGCGCCGGCCGGTTCCAGGACGATGCCCTCCAGATTGAGCATCTCCAGCATGGTCTGGCAGAGCCGGCCTTCCGGCGACAGCAGCACGTCGTCCGGGGTGAAGCGCGACAGCGTCTCGTAGGGCAGCGCGCCGATCTCGGCGACGGCCGCACCGTCGACGAAGCCGTCGAGCTGCGGCAGACGCGTGCGCTCGCCCTTGGTCAGGCTGGTGCGCAGGCTGGGAGCCCCGAGCGGCTCGACGAAGCGGAAGTCGGGGCTGGCTTCGCCGGCGTAGTAGCGCGCAAGGCCCGAGGCCAATCCACCGCCGCCGACCGGCAGCACCAGCATGTCGGGCCGCTCGCCGTCGAGCTGCGCGGCGATTTCCTGGCCGACCGTCGCCTGGCCTTCGACGATGTCCTCATGGTCGAAGGGCGGCACCATCGCCGCGCCGGTTTCGGCGGAATAGGCCTTGGCCGCCGCGTAGCAATCGTCGAAGAAGTCGCCGATCAGCTCGATCTCGACCGCATCGCCGCCGAAGACACGGGTCTTGTCGATCTTCTGCTGCGGCGTCGTCACCGGCATGTAGACCCGGCCCTCGAGACCGAAATGCCGGCAGGCGAAGGCGAAGCCCTGGGCGTGGTTGCCGGCCGAGGCGCAGCAGAAGCGCCCGGTGGCCGAGCCGTTGGCGATCCGCTTGCGCATGAAGTTGAAGGCGCCGCGGATCTTGTAGGAGCGGACCGGCGTCAGATCTTCGCGCTTCAGGAAGATGCGCGCATCGTATCTGGCGGAAAGATGCTCGTTGAGCTGCAGGGGCGTTGCCGGAAACAGGGCACGCAGGGCCTCTTCCGCGACAGCGACGCGGCGGGAAAACTCGTTATCGGACATGGATCACAGACTTAGCTCTTGTGGAACCGGCTCCGGCTCCGGAGGAATGCACGGCCGTCACATGCGGCGGCCGGATAGGCGGAAGCTGTCTAGACGACGCCGCCGCAGGCCGGACATGTCGGGGCCCCGTAAGGCTGCAGGGCAGCACGGGCGCCAGACATGCCGGCGCCGATAATCAGGGACGTGGCTCCGCCGATCGTGATGTTCCATGCCATCGCGCGCCCCTTTCTCTGCTCGATTGCCGTTGCGCCAGCCATCGGCCATCCGCGCGAATTTGTAAAGCCGCGCGGCCGATCTGTGTCGTCGGTGTCGTTGCACGGGCCGAAAGCCAGGTCGATAATCACCTCTCAAGCCTGCGCAGGAGAATGCCCGATGGACGTCGTCATGGCAGTCGGCAGCGTGTTCGCGGTTTTCATCCCGGCATTGATGCTGCCGGGACCCGATTTCGTCGCGGTCGTGCGCTCTGCCATGACGCGGGGATCGCGGGCAGGCCTGGCGACGGCGCTGGGCGTTTCGCTCGGTCTCGGCTTCTACGCCGCCCTGAGCCTGATCGGCCTGTCGGCGATCCTGACCCAGTATCAATGGCTGACCTGGTTCGTGCGCATCCTCGGCGGCGCCTATCTCGTCTTTCTGGGGCTGCGGCTGATCATCAGGCGGCCCGATCCCGTGGAGATCGCTGGCGAGGCGCCGCGCGAGCGCAGTGCGCTTCTGTTCGGCTTCGTCGTCACCTTGACCAATCCCAAGGCGATCGTGCTGTTCGCCAGCGTCTTTGCGACGGCCGCGTCCGGCGCCATGCCGTTGTGGGTCATGGTGCTGATGATCAGCCTGGTCGTCACGAGCTCACTGGCCTGGTATTCCGCCGTCAGCCTCTTCATGGCCTCGCCGCCGATCATGGGCAGGTTCCGCGATGCCCGTCACCGCATCGAGCGGCTGGCCGGCGCCTGCTTCGTGGCGATCGGGTTGAAGATCATGTCGGATGCGCGGAGCCCGGTCTCGGCCTGATCGGAACGGCGGGACCGGGCCGTCTGGCGGTCCAAGGCGTCAGACGAAGAGGTCGACCAGTTCGAAGCGCTCCACGTCGACGATGCCCTTGTCGGAGATGCGCAGGCTGGGAATGACCACCAGCGCCAGCAGCGAATGCTGCATATAGGCATTGTTGAGCGTGCAGCCGGCCGCCCCCATCGCCGCGATCAGCCGGTCGGCCTTCTCCGCGACGATCTCGGCCCGTTCGCTCGACATCAGGCCGGCGATCGGCATCTCGACCAGCGCCTGCTCCTTGGCATCGGCGAAGAAGACCACGCCGCCGCCGACCTCGCCCAGCCGGTTAGCGGCCAGCGCCATGTCGTCCTCGGACGTGCCGACGACGATCATGTGGTGGCTGTCATGGGCGACGGTGGAGGCCATGGCGCAGCGCCCCGTGTAGCCGAAGCCCGACACGAAGCCGTTGACCACGTCGCCGCTCGCCCGGTGCCGCTCCACCAGCGCGATGCGGCAGACGTCGTTGTCCGGGTCGGGCATGGCGATCCCGCCCTGCACCGGTACCTTAGCGGTCAGCGCCCGGGTCGGCGCCTGGTTCTCGACGACCCCGATGACCCGCGCCTCGACCGTCGCGCCAGCACCCTTCGGCGCGGCGACGCGGAAGTCGTCCGCCGAGAGCACCCGGCCGAGCTTCACCGTATCGATGGCGCTGTCCGGATAGGCATGGGCCGGCATGTCGGCTTCCAGCTTTCCGCCGGATGCCAGCCGCACACCACGGCCATAGACGGCGTCGATGGTCAGATCGCTCAGGTCCGAGACGATCAGGAAGTCCGCGCGGCGCCCCGGCGTGACCGAGCCGATCTCGCGCTCCAGCTTGAAATGCTCGGCGGTGTTGATCGTCGCCATCTGGATCGCGGTCATCGGCTTCAGCCCGCGCGAGATGGCATGCCGCACGACGCGGTCCATGTGGCCTTCGCGGACCAGCGTGCCGGAATGGCAGTCGTCGGTGCACAGGATGAAGTGTCGCGAATCGAGGCCCATTTCGGTGATCGCCCGCACCTGTTCGGCGACGTCGTACCAGGCCGAGCCCAGCCGCAGCATCGCCTTCATGCCCTGGCGCACCCGTGCGGCGGCGTCCTCCATGCGGGTGCCCTCGTGGTCGTCCTCGGGACCGCCGGCGATATAGGCGTGGAAGGCACGGCCGAGATCGGGTGAGGCATAATGCCCGCCAACCGTGCGCCTGGCCTTCCGGGTTGCCGCGATCTCGCCGACCATCGTCGGGTCGTTCGCCGCCACGCCGGGAAAATTCATCACCTCGCCGAGGCCGATGATCGCCGGCCAGCCCATCGCCTCCGCGACATCCTGCGGACCGAGGATCGCGCCGCCTTCCTCCAGACCCGGCGCCGACGGCACGCAGGACGGCATCTGCACCCAGACATTGACCGGCTGGGCCAGCGCTTCGTCGTGCATCAGCCGGACGCCCGGCAGGCCCAGCACGTTGGCGATCTCGTGCGGGTCGATGAACATTGAGGTCGTGCCGTGCGGAATCACCGCGCGGCAGAACTCGGTGACCGTCACCATGCCGCTCTCGACATGCATGTGAGCATCGCAAAGCCCAGGCATGATGAAGCGTCCGGCGGCGTCCACCACCTTGGTGTCCGGCCCGATCATGTAGCCGGCGTCGGGCCCGCAATAGGCGAAGCGCCCGGCGGCGATCGCAACGTCGGTCTGCGGAATGATCTCGCCGGAATGGACATTGACCCATCGCGCGTTGCGCACGACCAGATCCGCCGGGGTCCGTCCCATTGCGACATCGACGAGTTGCGGCACCACGGTCTCGAACGGGGGCACTGCGCTGGGATGGTCGGTCATGGAATGTCCCCGTGGGAATGAGCCCGACCGCCGCTGCAACTCCGTGATCGGCGGTCACACATTGTGGTGATCAGTGCCCCTGACGGCTCACCGAGCCGGCATTTCTCGCACATTAGGCCAGAAACCGCCGATAAGTCTCTCTATCTGTTGGTGCGGGCGGCGGGACTCGAACCCGCACGGGACAAAGCCCGAGGGATTTTAAGTCCCTTGCGTCTACCATTCCGCCACGCCCGCGCCGCGGCGACCTCAACCAAACGGGGTATCCGTGTCAAGATTCGTGGATCAAATGTCACACTGAAACAAAAAGCCATCGCGAAATGCGGCGGAAATGAGTACCGTAGCGTAAACCGGCATGGTCAGGAGCCGGCGCACACGAGCATGGGAGACCGACGCATGACGGAGCACTCCAGCCGTTTCGGAGACACCACCCGATCCGCGCGTATCGCGCGCGTCGAAAGTGTCGACAGCGCCAGTACCGATGCCCGCGAGGCCCAGGGTTTTCTGGTCCGTTTGAAGAAGCAGAATGCCGCATTGACGCGCTTGCTCGATGCGCTCGATTTCGAATGCAACGGTCCGCTTCAGGAGACGCCGCACGGCTGACGCGCTCGTCGCATTTCGCCGCGGGCTATCCGATCCCATACGAGGATGATCGCAGGAAGCTGACGCGCAACGCCCCTCCGGCAATCTTTCGCAAGAGATCTGGCTTGACGGTCGCCCGGTAGTCCGGGGCGACCGTCGTCAGGGTCGAGCCGACCCTTCAGTCCATCCAAGGAACCTTCAGCGGATCAGGCGGTGATCTTCGCGGCGATCTCGGCGATATGCCGGCCCTGGAAACGGGCCCCATCGAGTTCGGTCTGGCTCGGCATACGCGAGCCGTCGCCATTCGCCATGGTCGATGCACCATAAGGCGTGCCGCCGACGATCTCGTCCATCTTCATCTGGCCGGCGAAGGCGTAAGGCAGACCGACGGCCATCAGGCCGTGATGCAGCAGCGTCTTTATGACCGAGATCAGCGTCGTCTCGTTGCCGCCGTGCTGGGATGCCGACGAGGTGAAGGCGCCGCCGACCTTTCCTACCAGCGCGCCCTTCGCCCACAACGGTCCGGTACGATCCCAGAATGCCTGCATCTGCGAGGCCATGTTGCCGAAGCGCGTCGGCACGCCGATGATGATCGCGTCGTAGTTGGGAAGCTCCATCGGGTCGCATTCCGGATGGACGTAGTCCGTCTTGAAATGCGCAGCCTCTACCACCTCCTGCGGGGCCGTCTCGGGGACGCGCTTGATGTCCACCGTGGCGCCGACGCTGGTCGCGCCTTCGGCAACCGCCTGCGCCATTGCCTCGATATGTCCGTAGCTGGAGTAGTAGAGTACGAGGACTTTCGCCATCGGTTCGCTTCCTTTCAGAAAATGTCGTGAAGTCTGAAACCCACATGGGCTCTGGGCCTACGTAGTCGGCTTGGCTGCATCCGAGAGGGATAAATGTTGCAACGCACCGTCACCCCGCCGAAGCGAAGCGGCGCATTGCCATTTCGCGCCGGGTCTTGCCTTGCGGCGCCGAACGCCCTCATTAGCGGTGCTGCAGCGCCGTCCGGAACGGGGTGGTGTGCCGCTGGAAATCGATCGAGCTGTGGAGGGTCGCGGACGCAGTCCGTGCCGCGATCCCAGCGCAGTGCCGGAGCTTCGCCATGAGTGCCCAACCCGCCGCGACCGCCGCGATGCTCGCCATCGGCGACGAACTCCTGTCCGGGCGCACGAAGGACAAGAATATCGGCCATCTGGCCGAATTCCTGACGCTCGCCGGCATCGATCTCAAGGAAGTCCGCATCATCGGCGACGAACCCCAGTTCATCGCGGACACGCTGAATACGCTGCGGCGCAGCTACGACTACGTCTTCACCTCGGGCGGGATCGGCCCCACCCATGACGACCTGACCGCCGACGCGGTGGCCGCCGCTTTCGGGCTGCCCATCGGCGAGCATCCCGATGCGGTCGAACTCCTGGCGGACTATTATGCCGGCCGCGGCCTCGAGTTCACCGCCGCGCGCCGCCGCATGACCCGGACACCGGAGGGCGCGACGCTCATCGACAATCCGGTGTCGAAGGCTCCGGGTTTTCGCGTCGACAATGTCTTCGTCATGGCCGGCGTCCCGCAGATCTTCCAGGCCATGCTGGGCAATGTCCTGTCGACGCTGCCGGCCGGCCAGGCCATCGCCAGCCTCGCAATCCCCTGCCCGTATGGCGAAGGCGACATCGGCGATCCGCTGCGCAGCCTGTCGAAGGCGCATCCGGCCGTAACGATCGGCTCCTATCCGAAATTCGACGGTGATCGCTATTCCACCGAGATCGTCGTGCGCTCGCGTGACGATACGGCGTTGAAGAGCGCCGCAGCCGCCGTGACGGCGATGCTCGAGGATCTCGGCCGGGCGCGTTCTGCGGGGTAAGAGCGAGCCCGCCGGACCGGCGGTCTTCCTTCCGATCCGATGGCGGCAACGTGTCAGTTTTGCCGCAGTACAGCGGCGCTCGGCGGTTTTATACGTGGAAACCTACGTCCGTGCCGCGTCTGTGGGCAACGCGGCTTGCATCGGCGGGATGATTCGATCTATCGCAACCGCTCCCTCCAGCAGCCCGGAAGCGCGTCATGTCCACGGTCGAGAAATCCTTCCCCGTCTCCTGGGACCAGTTTCATCGCGATGCACGGGCGCTGGCCTGGCGGCTGGCGAGCCAGCGCGACGACTGGCGCGCCATCGTCTGCATCACCCGTGGCGGCCTTGTGCCGGCGGCTATTATCGCCCGCGAGATCGGCACGCGTCTGATCGAGACGGTCTGCATCGCGTCCTACCACGAGTACAGCGAGCAGGGAGAGCTCAGGGTGCTCAAGGAGATCTCGCCGGAACTCCTGAAGGACGAGGGCGACGGCATCCTGATCGTCGACGACCTGACTGACACCGGCAAGACCGCCGGCCTGGTGCGGACCATGCTGCCCAAGGCGCATTTCGCCACCGTCTACGCCAAGCCGAAGGGCCGGCCGCTGGTCGACACCTTCATCACCGAGGTTTCCCAGGACACCTGGATCTTCTTCCCCTGGGATCTCGGCCTCACCTTCCAGGCACCGATCAGCAAGAGCACGCTCGGCTGACGCCAGTCATCAGGCGAGGAAGCCCCTCGCCGGCCGTATCGTTTTCAGGCTGAGGGTCGCGACGCATCCGAACGTCGATCTTCGTAGCCGAACACCGATTCGGCGACCGGGACGCCAGATCTGCTCCGGGCGTCCTCCGCCCGCCTTCGCACCGTTGCCCGACCGCACCGGTGCGACATCAAGCGTCCGACGAGACAGCCGGGCTCCGAGGCGTTCGCGGACTTGTCCCCGCTTTCAACTGCTGTCCACACTTGCGCTCATCAGCCCTCCCCTGCGAGGTTGGCGGCGAAGCTGCGGGCTCGCTCGGCGGCGGTCCGGCGCGGGCCGGAACGCCGGCCCGGCAGGGCAGAACCGATCGCGGGGCGTCAAGGCGTTAACCGCTGTCCACAGGCCCGTCGGGAATAGGTGGATAAGCTGCCGCCTCCGGTCTCGAGCGCCCGATTCAGAGTCGCTTAACCACCCCGAATATACTATATCTAGTGTCGCCAGCTGGGGCCCATACCACATGCGCCCGGCGGCGAATTTTCGAGGACAACGCGCCGCGCGAAGGGGTTTCCCTCGCCCGCTGGCGCGATTCGTTGCGGCAAACACGGAATAGACGAGGACCGTCATGGGCATGAAGATCGAACGCCGGTACACGAAGGCTGGCGAGAGCGCCTACCATTCGGTCGAGTTCCGCAAGGCGACGAGCGAGATCAAGAACCCCGACGGTTCGGTGGTCTTCCGTCTCGCCGGCATCGACGTGCCGGCCCAGTTCAGCCAGGTCGCCAGCGACATCCTGGCGCAGAAATATTTCCGCAAGGCGGGCGTGCCGAAGGCGCTGAAGAAGGTCGAGGAGAACGACGTTCCCTCCTTCCTCTGGCGCTCGGTCGCCGACGAGGAGGCGTTGTCCAAGCTGCCCGAAGCCGAGCGCACCGGCTCGGAGATGGACGCGCGGCAGGTCTTCGACCGGCTCGCCGGCACCTGGACCTACTGGGGCTGGAAGGGCGGCTATTTTGCGTCGGAAGAGGACGCCGCCGCCTTCAAGGACGAGCTCGCCTACATGCTCGCCACCCAGAAGGTCGCGCCGAACTCGCCGCAGTGGTTCAATACCGGCCTGCACTGGGCCTACGGCATCGACGGTCCCGGCCAGGGCCATTATTACGTCGACTACCGCACCGGCGAGCTGACCCGCTCGACCTCGTCCTACGAGCATCCGCAGCCGCATGCCTGCTTCATCCAGTCCGTCGCCGACGATCTGGTCAATGACGGCGGCATCATGGATCTGTGGGTCCGCGAGGCGCGCCTGTTCAAATACGGCTCCGGCACCGGCTCCAACTTCTCCTATCTGCGCGGCGAGGGCGAAACCCTGGCCGGCGGCGGCAAGTCGTCGGGCCTGATGAGCTTCCTGAAGATCGGTGACCGCGCGGCGGGCGCCATCAAGTCGGGCGGCACCACCCGCCGCGCGGCCAAGATGGTCGTCGTCGACATCGACCATCCCGATATCGAGAACTACATCTCGTGGAAGGTCCGCGAAGAGGAAAAGGTCGCCGCGCTCGTCACCGGCTCCAAGACCGTGTCCAAGCACCTCAAGGCGATCCTGTCGGCCTGCGTGAACTGCGAGGGTCCGGACGGCGACTGCTTCGAGCCGATGAAGAACCCGGCGCTCAAGCGCGCAGTCAAGGATGCCAAGCGCGCCCAGGTTCCGGAAAACTACGTCAAGCGCGTCATCCAGTTCGCGCGGCAGGGCTACACCGACATCGAATTCCCGGTCTACGACACCGACTGGGATTCCGAAGCCTATCTCACCGTGTCCGGCCAGAACTCCAACAATTCGGTCTCGCTGAAGGACGACTTCCTGCGCGCGGTCGAGGAGGACGGCACCTGGGACCTGATCCGTCGCACCGACGGCAAGGTTGCGAAGACCCTGAAGGCGCGCGAGCTCTGGGACCAGATCGGCTATGCCGCCTGGGCTTCGGCCGATCCCGGCCTGCACTACAACACCACGATGAACGACTGGCACACCTGCCCGGCGGCCGGCCCGATCCGCGCCTCCAATCCGTGCTCGGAGTACATGTTCCTCGACGACACGGCCTGTAACCTGGCGTCGCTGAACCTCATCCAGTTCCGCGAGGAAGGCCTCGACGGTCCGGAGGGCATCAAGCGCTTCGACACCGACGCCTTCGAGCATGCCACCCGCCTGTGGACCGTCGTCCTCGAGATCTCGGTGATGATGGCGCAGTTCCCGTCCAAGGAGATCGCGCGGCTGTCCTTCGACTACCGCACGCTGGGCCTCGGCTTTGCCAATATCGGCGGCCTGCTGATGACCGCCGGCATTCCCTATGATTCCGACGAGGGTCGGGCGATCTGCGGCGCCATCGCGGCGCTGATGACCGGCGTTGCCTACAAGACCTCGGCCGAGATGGCCGGGCATCTGGGCGCCTTCCCGGACTACGAGCGCAATTCCGAGCACATGCTGCGCGTCATGCGCAATCATGGCCGCGCCGCCCATGGCATCGCCAATGGCTATGAGGGCCTGTCAGTCGACCCGGTCCCGCTCGACCACGCCTCGCTGCCCGACAAGCGCCTCTCCGCCCGGGCCAAGACGGCCTGGACCGATGCCGTCGAGCTCGGCCAGAAGAACGGCTACCGCAACGCCCAGGTCTCGGTGATCGCGCCCACCGGCACGATCGGCCTCGTCATGGATTGCGACACCACCGGCATCGAGCCCGACTTCGCGCTGGTGAAGTTCAAGAAGCTGGCCGGTGGCGGCTACTTCAAGATCATCAACCGCGCCGCGCCGGAGGCCCTGCGCTCGCTCGGCTACACCGAAGCCCAGATCGCCGAGATGGAGGCCTATGCGGTCGGCCACGGCAATCTGAACCAGGCCCCGGCGATCAACCCGGGCGCGCTGAAGGCCAAGGGTTTCACCGACGAGCATATCGCGGCGCTGAACGCGGCCCTCGGCTCGGCCTTCGACATCAAGTTCGTCTTCAACAAATGGACCCTCGGCGAGGCGTTCATGAAGGAGACGCTGGGTGTCTCCGACGCGCAGCTCGCCGACTTCACCTTCGAGCTTCTGCCGTTCCTCGGCTTCTCGAAGAAGGACATCGACGCGGCCAACGTTCATGTCTGCGGCGCCATGACGCTCGAGGGCGCGCCGCACCTCAAGCCCGAGCACCTGGCGGTGTTCGACTGCGCGACCCCCTGCGGGCGCATCGGCAAGCGCTACCTGTCGGTGGAATCCCACATCCGCATGATGGCGGCGGCGCAGCCCTTCATCTCGGGCGCCATCTCCAAGACCATCAACATGCCGAACGAGGCGACGGTCGAGGATTGCAACGCGGCCTACATGCTGTCGTGGAAGCTGGCCCTGAAGGCCAACGCCCTCTACCGCGACGGCTCCAAGCTGTCGCAGCCGCTCAACGCCTCGCTGATCGCCGACGAGGACGATGAGGACGAGGACGCCGTCGAGATGGCGACCGCGGCGCTGGCCTCCGCGACCAAGCCGGCCCAGGCCGCGGAAGTCGCCGAGCGCATCGTCGAGCGGATCGTCGAGAAGGTGGTGCGCGACCGCGAGAAGCTGCCGAACCGGCGCAAGGGCTACACCCAGAAGGCCATTGTCGGCGGCCACAAGGTGTATCTGCGCACCGGCGAGTTCGATGACGGCCGCATCGGCGAGATCTTCATCGACATGCACAAGGA
>Ga0189290_100175_pt1 | contig 39886 bp, 39 predicted proteins | sample UW140minimetaG_FD_130318 | JGI IMG/M metagenome (GOLD analysis project Ga0189290, IMG submission 130318) | Marine microbial communities from the Costa Rica Dome - UW140 mini metaG | ecosystem: Environmental > Aquatic > Marine > Oceanic > Photic zone | place: Costa Rica: the Eastern Pacific...
AGCTGAAGATCAAGCCGGTGACGCTCTACCGCTATGTCGATCCCGAGGGAAACCTACGCGAGAACGGCAAACGGCTTCTGGGCGCTTAGCGTAGGATTTCACACCCTCCTGCAAACGACCCCATTCGGCGCGAAGGCAAGGCGCGAACCGAAATGCTTGGTGCCGGCATAGCCCGGCGTCTGCTGGAAGATCACCCGGACATTCTCGAGCGTTCCCGAACCCGCGTCGTCGGTGCGCATTTCGGCCGTGGCCACGCTGGTGCCGTTGACACCGCCCTCGCGTGGTTCGGAGAACGAGAAGAAGATCGTCCGGTTGTCGGCAAAGTCGGGCGCCAGCGCGATATCGAGAAGACCGCCCTGCCCGCGCGCATCGACCTCGGGCACACCGGCCAACGCCTCGCCGACGGTGCCGTCGGTGCCGACGATATGCATCGCACCGTCCTTGGCCGCGACGAGCATGCGGCCGTCGGCCAGGAATTCCATCGACCACAGCTTCGGCAGATCGTCGGCGACGATCTCCGTCGTCACCGCGACGTCGGCTGCCGGCTGGGGCGCCCGGGTCTGGCCCTCGAAGGCCGGCGACTGGTCAGCGCCATGCGGCGCGCCGGTCGCAACCGGCGGGCGCGTGGCTGCATCGTCGCTGGCGGACGAAGCGCTGCTTTGCGCCAGCGCCTGCCCCCCGGAGAGCATGGTGGTGGCGGCGAGAACGATTGCGAAATGGCGCATGAAAACCTCCGATACTGACATATGGGCCGCGCTACCGCAGCCCGTTGCCCGAGGAACTGGACCTCTCGGCAAGGCCTGCAACCATCGCGATCGGTGAATGATATGAACGTGATGAGGTCAGATCCGGCGCGCCGGGGACGCGGGCGGTGCCGTCAGTGCGCCTGGTCGAGCTCGGGTGCGCAGAAGACGCGGTACATCGCCTCCATGATCGCGCGGGTCTCTTCATTTGCCAGCGAATAGAAGATCGTCTGGGCTTCCCGCCGCGTGGTGACGAGCCCGCCCGTGCGCAGCCGGGCCAGATGCTGCGACAGCGCCGACTGGCTCAGCCCCGCCTCCTGCCCGAGCGCCCCGACCGAGGCTTCGCCTTCCGCAAGGCGGCACAGGATGCGCAGCCGATGCGGGTTCGCCATCAGTGACAGCATGGCGGCGACATCCACGGCCTTCTCGTCGAGCGCCCGCGCCATCGGCGAGCGCCCGTCCGGGATCTCAATATTAGACTTGTCTAATTTAGTCATGGCGCATATATACACCGGCAACGGCGAAACCCAAAGCGATTTGCCTCATTTCAATACGGTCGGGCACGGCCCGTACGGCCATCGCCCCGTGCCACGGCCCGACCACAAGACGCTAGAGGAGACGTCCGCATGTTGACCCGACACAGCCCATCTCGCGGCGCAGGCTCCCCGGACATCTGGGGATTCTACGAAGAGGATACCGGCTCCGTTCAGTATGTCTGTGCCGATCCGGCGACGCGCAAGGCCGCCCTGATCGACGTCGTGCTGAACTTCAATCCTGCCGAGGCCCGCACCTCGACCGAGAGCGCCGACGAGATCCTCGCCCATGTCGCGCGGGAGGGCCTCGAGATCGAGTGGATTCTCGACACCCATCCCCACGCCGACCACATGATGGCTTCCGCCTATCTGAAGGAGAAGCTCGGTGCGCCGACCGCGATCGGTAGCAAGGTCATCGAGATCGCCGAGTTGTGGCGTGGCCTCTACAATCTGCCCGAGGCCTTCGACCCCGCCCGCGATTTCGACCGGCTCTGGAATGACGGCGATACCTTCACCATCGGCAACATCGACGTCCGCGTGATGCTGTCCCCCGGCCATACGCTGGGCTCGATCACCTATGTCGTCGGCGACGCGGCTTTCGTTCACGACACGCTGATGTATCCCGACATGGGCTCGAGCCGCGCCGACTTCCCCGGCGGATCGTCCCGCACGCTGTGGGCGAGCATCCGCGAGATCCTGTCGCTGCCCGGCGACACGCGCCTCTTCGTCGGCCACGACTATGGCACCGACTCCCGCGACGAGATTCAGTGGGAAGCGACGGTGGACGAGCACCGCCGCGACAACGCCCATGTCAGTGATGGCACGAGTGAAGCCGAATTTGTCGAGACACGCGACACGCGCGATGCCACGCTCGACCTCCCCGATCGGATGCTGCACGCCTTGCAGGTCAATCTGCGCGGCGGACGCCTGCCGCCTGCCGAGAGCGACGGCAACCATTATTTCAAGATCCCGGCCAACCGTTTCTGAGGAGCCCCGTGATGCACAAGACCATGCAGGACTATGTCGCCGACGCGAAGGCCGCGACCGGAACCGTCGCGCCGACCGAGGCCCATGCCTCGGGCGGCGTGATTCTCGACGTGCGTGAGGCCCACGAACTGGCCGAGAGCGGCGAGATCGCCGACGCCGTTCATATTCCGCGCGGCTTTCTGGAAGCCAAGGCCGATCCGACGGCGCAGAGCGCCCATCCGCCGCTGACCAAGGCCCATGGCGGCGAGACGCCGGTCTACGTGCTTTGCGCGTCCGGCGCACGCGCGGCGCTTGCCGCCAAGACGCTGACCGAGATGGGCTACGAAGCCAAGCCGATCGAGGGCGGGCTGAAGTCCTGGTGCGATTGCGGCCTGCCGCTCAAGGACTGAGCCACAGCCGGCCAGGCCCGCCGGACGGATGAGCGTCCGGCGGGCCCATGATCACCACCCGCCAGCGCCCGCGCGGTCCCCGCGCGCCCACCGAGCCCTTCGCCATGACCCTCACCCTCGTCCAGTATCTCCTCGGCGCCTTTTCCGGTTCGCTGGTCGGGCTGTCGCTCGGGCTGTTCGGCGGTGGCGGGTCGATTCTCGCCGTCCCGCTGATGGTCTATCTCGTCGGCGTGCCCGGCGCGCATATGGCGATCGGGACCAGTGCCTTCGCCGTGGCGGCGAACGCCGCCGGCAATCTCGTCACCCATGCCCGGCTCGGCCATGTGAAATGGCGCTGTGCCTTCGTCTACAGCGCGGCTGGCATCGTCGGGGCGCTCGCCGGATCGACCCTCGGCAAGCTGATCGATGGCGAGCAGCTGCTGTTTGCCTTCGCCCTTCTGATGATCGGGGTCGGCATCATGATGTTCCGGCATCGCGGCCATGGCGGCGATCACGACATCGAGTGCAACCGGCAGAACGCACCGAAGGTTGTCGGCTATGGCGCCGGGACGGGGGCATTTTCCGGCTTCTTCGGGATCGGCGGCGGCTTCCTGATCGTGCCGAGCCTCGTCGCTGCGACGGGCATGACGATGCTGAACGCCATCGGCACGTCACTTGTCGCGATCACCGCCTTCGGACTGACGACGGCGTTGAACTACGCCCTGTCCGGCTATGTCGACTGGCCGCTGGCGCTGGTCTTCATCGCAGGCGGCCTCGCCGGCGGCGTCGCCGGTGCCTACATCGCGCGCTGGCTGTCCGGCCGCAAAGGGGCGCTCGATATCGCCTTCGCCGGCCTCATCATGCTGGTCGCCATCTACATGCTGGTGAAGAGCGGACTGGCCTTCCTCGGCTGACCGCCACCCGGCCCAAACCACGCAACCTGAGGAGCCGATCCGTGCCGCTCGAGACCATCACCCCCTATACGCCCTTTGCATCGCTCGCCGGCGGCGTCCTGATCGGCCTGTCCGCCGTGATGGTCATGGCGCTGTTCGGACGCATCGCGGGCATTGCCGGGATCACCGCCGGGGCGCTTCCCGGTCGCCGGGAGGACTGGATCTGGCGTCTGGCCTTCATTCTCGGCCTCGTCGCCGCCCCCCTGCTCGTCTTCGTGGTCAGCGGAGAACCCGTCGCCCAGACCGTTCCGACCAGCCTTGTCGCCATGGGGATTGCCGGCCTCCTGGTCGGCTACGGCACCGTCACCGGTTCGGGCTGCACCAGCGGCCACGGCGTCTGCGGGCTGGCTCGCCTGTCCGGCCGCTCGCTGGTTGCCGTCGCCACCTTCATGGCCTTCGCTGCAGGGACGGTCTTCGTCCTGCGTCACCTCGTTTGAGGAGGATCATCATGCGCCCTCTCTTCGGCTTTCTCGCAGGTCTGCTCTTCGGTGTCGGCCTCATCGTCGCCGGCATGTCCGACCCGGCCAAGGTCCTGAACTTCCTCGATGTCGCGGGCACCTGGGATCCGAGCCTCGCCTTCGTCATGGGCGGCGCCGCGCTGACCACCTTCATCGGCTACCGGATCGTCCTGCCGCGCGGCCACCCGTTTCTGCTCTCGGAGTTCCAGCTTCCGACCCGGCGCGACATCGATCGCAATCTCGTCGTCGGCGCCGCGATCTTCGGCATCGGCTGGGGCATCGGCGGTTTCTGTCCGGGACCTGCCTGGACCGCATTGTTCCTTGGCGCACCGGGGACGCTGGTCTTCCTGCCGATGATGCTGGCCGGCATGGTCATCGCAACGCTCGTCGCGAACCGCCGGAACGCCCGACACTGAGGAAACCGTAGTCGGCTACAAATAGTTGAGCCAGGAGAAGGATCGGAATCGGTTCGCGTGCATTGATCAGATATCGGCGGCACGTTCTCCCTCCCAAATCTTCCCGCGCCGTTGATTGCAGTAAGGCAGTTGGAAGGGGTCCTCCCCCCTTTCCAACTGCCTTTTCTTTTGCAGAAACGAGGACTGCCGCGTACCCGACGGCAGTCGTGGAGAGTTTGCCCATGGCAACGATCGAGCGGGCCCGCGCCATTGCAGAGAGTGCCCATGCCGGACAGGTCGACAAGGCCGGCGCCGATTACATCACCCATCCGCTGCGGGTCTGCGACGCGGTCTCCGGCCAGGAAGCCAGGATCGTCGCGCTGCTCCACGACGTCGTGGAGGACAGCGACTGGACGCTGGAGGGGTTGCGCGAGGAAGGTTTTTCGGACGCCGTCGTGGATGCCGTCGACGCACTGACCCATCGCGCGGGCGAGGATTATTTCGACGCCGTCCGGCGCGCCCGGGACAATGAACTGGCGCGCGCCGTCAAGCTGGCGGATCTGGCCGACAATTCCGACCGGACTCGCCTCGGCACCGTGACCGAAGACGACGAACGCCGCCTGACGAAATACGCCGAGGCCCGCGCCATCATTCTCGGCGACGCGACCTGATGTCTCCGCGCGCTCCCGCCGGCCTGAACCGACCGGCGGGAACGCGCGGCACCCATCACATCGTCAGAATGGTCGCGCCCGTCGTCTTGCGCGCTTCCAGATCGCGATGCGCCTGGGCGGCTTCTGCGACCGGATAGGTCTGGCCAATCGTGATCTTCACCGCGCCCGATCCCACCACGTCGAACAACGCCTTCGCCGAGGCGTCGAGCTCGTCGCGGCTGGTGTTGTAGCCGAACAGGCTCGGCCGGGTGGCGAAGAGCGAGCCCTTCTGGTTCAGGATGCCGATGTCGAACGGCGGGACGTTGCCCGAGGACTGGCCGAAGCTCACCCACAGGCCACGCGCCTTCAGGCAGTCGAGACTGCCGGGGAACGTGTCCTTGCCGACGGAATCATAGACCACGTCGCATTTGCGGCCGTCGGTGATCTCGCGGACCTTCTCGACGAAATCCGCGTCGCGGTAGTTGATGACGTGGTCGTAGCCGTTCTGCAGTGCGAGTTCGCATTTCTCCGGCGACCCGGCGGTGCCGATCACCGTCGCGCCCAGATGCTTGGCCCACTGGCCGGCGATCAGGCCGACGCCGCCGGCGGCGGCATGGAACAGCAGCACCGTCTCAGGTCCGACCTTGAACGTCCGGCGCAGGAGATATTCCGCCGTCATGCCCTTCAGCATGATCGCCGCGGCGGTGTGGTCGTCGATCGTGTCGGGGATCTTCACGGCCTTGTCCGCCGCGACCACCACCTCTTCGGCATAGCTGCCGGCGACGCCGTTATAGGCGATGCGGTCGCCGACCTTGAAACGGTCCGTGCCGGCCCCGACGGCGGTGACGACGCCGGCGCCTTCCTTGCCGAGAGCGAAGGGCATCTGCGGCGCCTTGTAGACGCCGGTCCGGAAATAGACGTCGATGAAGTTGACACCCGCAGCCGTCTGCCGGACCCGGACCTCGCCCTCACCCGGCTGGCCAGGGTCGTGCTCCTCCCACTTCATCACCTCCGGTCCGCCCACCTCGTGGACCATGATCGCCTTGCTCATCCCTGTCTCCCTGATGCGTTCGCTCAGCGGCGTCGGCGATCCAGAAGCTGGACGACGCCGCCGATGGCGAACAGATAGAGGCCGCTGAGCACAAGTCCCCAGCGCACCCAGTCCGGACTGTCGAAATTGTTGAACAGGGCGATCAGGCCCAGCACCGACCAGACCGCGAAGATCGACAGATTGACGAGGCGCAGCCGCACGACGCGCACCGGATGCAGGAACTGGATGGGCAGGAACGTCGCCACGGTGCACAGGACCACAAATCCGAAGGCGACCGCCTGGCTCGGCTGCACCGCGAAGAAGGTGAAGACCACCATGTTCCACGCGACGGGGAAGCCGCGGAAGTAATTGGCCTTCGTTTTCATGCGCGTGTCGGCGTAGTAGATCGCGCTGGAGATCACGATGAGCGCGGCGGCGACGCCCGACCAAGGCTCGCCGATCAGGCCGGACAGATAGAGCCCGACCGCGGGGATCATCACGAAGGTCGCATAGTCGATGACCGCGTCGAGCACGTCGCCGGACCAGTTCGGCAAGATCCGCTTGATCTCGATCTTGCGCGCCATCGGTCCGTCGATACCGTCGACGAACAGCGCCAGGCCCAGCCAACCGAACATGGCCACCCAGCGCCCCTCCCCGGCGGCGATCAGCGACATGAACGCCAAAAAGGCGCCGCTGGCGGTCAGGAGATGCACGCCGAAAGCGCGCCACTTGTCGATATTTCTGACTGCGTCTGCCATCAAATGTCCGGATCGATTCGTCGCATGGCGGCGTGCCGCAGCACGCGGCCATTGTCATCCGCTGTAACCGGCGTATGTGCGAATTCCAAGCGAAACGAACGACAACGGCCTCGATCGGCGGTTTTTGGCCGCATCTGGCACCGGATCTGGACCGCAGGCATGGAACGTAGAGAGATAGCCGTCATCGGCGGCGGACTGGCCGGAACCGCGACCGCGCTCGCGCTGGCGAAGGCCGGTTTCGACACGGTGCTGGTCGCCCCCGACGCCCCAGCGGACCGGCGCAGCACAGCGCTGATCGGTCGTTCGGTCGCCTTCCTGTCCGATCTCGGTATCTTCGAGGCGCTCGGCAGCAAGGCCGAGCCGCTCGCGGTGATGCGGCTGATCGACGACACGCGCCGGCTTCTGCGCGCGCCGACCGTCGAGTTCCGTGCCAGCGAGATCGGTCTGTCGGCCTTCGGCTACAACGTGCTCAACAGCGACCTCCTGGCCGCATTGAAGGCGCAGGCGGCGAACGCGCCGCAACTCGAGCGTCGCGACACGACCGCGCGCAGCTACCGCATCGAGGGCGAGCGCGCCATCGTCGAACTGGCCGACGGCGGCAGCCTGGCTGTCGATCTCGTCGTCGCCGCCGATGGCCGTCGCTCGCCGATGCGCGAAGCGGCCGGCATCGGCCTGCGCGAATGGTCCTATCCACAAAGCGCCATCGTCCTGAATTTCGGCCACCGGATCGACCACCGGTCGATCTCGACGGAGTTCCATACCCGCTCCGGCCCGTTCACCCAGGTGCCGCTGCCGGGCCAGCACTCGTCGCTCGTCTGGGTCGAAGAGCCAAAGCTCGCCGAGCTCTATGCCGAGCTTGCGCCCGACAAACTGTCGCGGATGATCGAGGACCGGATGCAGTCGATCCTCGGCGCGGTCACTGTGGAGGAGCCTATCCAGCGCTTTCCGCTCTCCGGCGCCTCGGTGGATCGCTTCACCGGCGACCGCCTGGCGCTGGTCGGGGAAGCCGCCCATGTCTTTCCGCCGATCGGCGCGCAGGGGCTCAATCTCGGGCTGCGCGATTGCGAGGATATCGTGCGCCTGGCCTGCGAGAGCCGCGACGATCCCGGCGCGCGGGTCACGCTTCTGCGCTACGACGCCTCGCGGCGCTCGGACGTGCGCTCGCGCACCATTGGTGTCGACCTTCTCAACCGGTCGCTGCTGGCCGATTTCCTGCCCAGCCAGATGGCCCGCTCGGTCGGGCTCGGCGCCATGCGAGCCCTGCCGCTCCTGCGCCAGTTCGCCATGCGCGAGGGTCTCAGCCCCGGCGCCGGCCTGACCGGCATTCCCCGCTCACTGCGGGAACGGATCGGTCGGCACGACGCCTGACGTCAGCAGAAAAAGGACGAGCATCACGCTGCCCACCGAAAGCACGGTGGTTACCAGCACGGTGGCCGACGCCCGCTCGACCCAGACGCCATATTGCTGCGCCATCACGAAGACGTTGGTCGCTGTCGGCAGGCAGGCAAGGAGGATGGCGGTCTGGACCCAGATCGGATCAAAATCGCCGAACACTCCGAGCAGGAGCCAGGCGATGACCGGCTGAACCAACAGCTTCAAGGGCAAGATGGTGCTGAGTTCGACGGGCACCCGCTTGAGTGGCCTCAATGCCAGCGTCACGCCCATGGCGAACAGCGCACAAGGGGCGGCCGCGTTGGCGAGGAGATCCAGCAGGCGTTCGATAGGGCCCGGCGGCTGGAACTGCAGAATGGCAGCGGCCACGCCGACGATTGTCGCGAGAATGAACGGATGCGTGAAGATATTCACCAGCACCTGCCTAACGACGACGCCGGTCGGACGGCTTCGATCGCCCCCGATCGCCATCATCAGCGGTGCCATGACGAAGTGCAGGATGTTGTCGAAGCAGAAGATCAGCGCCACCGGCACCGCAGCAGCCGGGCCGAAGGCCGCCAATGCAATTCCCGGTCCCATATAACCGATATTGCCGTAAGCGCTGGCCAGACCCTGGATCGTCGCAACGGGGATGTTGGCGCGCGACCGGACGATCGCCAGAGCGAAGCCCGTGGCGAAGATGACAAAGGTGGCGAGGGTCGTTGCCGCGATGAAACCGACACTGGCCAGTTCCTCGACAGGTGTTTTCGCCAATAACTGGAAGAACAGCGCCGGCAGCCCGATGTAGATGACGAACACGTTCAGCCAGGCAAGACCTTCGATCGGCTTTTTGACGATCCGTCCCGCCCCGAAGCCGAGGCCGATCAGGACGAAGAATGGCGAGATGAGGCCGATGATCTCGATCACGGTCTCGGCCTGGCACTGAAACTGGAAAACATGCGGGGACGTTCGTCTCGGCCGGACCTGCGCGCTTGCGCTGCACCGGTCAGATTGGCTATTTCCCGTGCCTTAAGGGAGACTTCACGTCTATGCAAACTGCTCGCTTCTTTATCGGACAAATCGTCAAGCACCGCGTATTTCCGTTTCGCGGCGTGATCTTCGACGTCGATCCGGAATTCGACAACAGCGACGAGTGGTACGAATCCATTCCCGCCGACGTGCGGCCGCGCAAGGACCAGCCCTTCTATCATCTGTTCGCGGAAAACGCCGAGAGCGAATACATCGCCTATGTCTCGGAGCAAAACCTTCTGCCCGACGAGAGCGGCACGCCCGTACGACATCCGCAGATCGGCGAATTGTTCGATGGGCCGGTCGGCGGCTCCTACCAGCTGAAGGGCGCTCACCGGAACTGACGCTGGATGCCGGCGCGCTTGTCGAACCGACGCTTCGCCACGATCACCCATGCCAAACGCAAGACGGCGGCCACTCGGCCGCCGTCTGCATATCCAATATCCGTCAGGCCGCGCTCTACTGAGCCGCAGCGCCGTCCTTGGCCGCGTTCTGGGCGTCCTCGAACTTCTTGCGGCGCTCCTCGGCCTGCTTCTGCAGCGCCTCGTTCAGCTCCTGCTGGCGCTGCGCGAGTTCAGGCTGGGCTTTCGGCGCGCCGTCATAGGCATTGGTGAAGCCCGAAAGAGTCACGGGAACCGGATTGGCCTGACGCTGGAAATTGATCGAGGTCACGGTCATCTGGCCGCCGGCCTTCATCGACGCGATCATCGCATCAGTGAGTTCGGCCTCGGCAATGCAGCGGTCCGGGAAGCAGACCGAATAGTTCAGGGTCTGCGGCGCCTTGTCGTCGACCTTGATCTGCACCCCGGCCGGGATCACGCGCCCGGTGGGAACGACGGCCTGCAGGACCTTCTGGTTCACCTTGCCGGTGACGTTGATCAGGTTGACAGCGGTGATCAGCTGACGGGTATCGGCGATCAGCGTGTACTGCGTATTGCAGATCTCGTTCTCGCCCTGGGTCGAGCAGACCTTGAACCATTCGGCCGGCACGGCTTGGGGGCGCTGCCCGGCAGCCGGTGCGGCACCGGAAGGGGCAGCCGCCGGTGCGGCAGTCTGGGCAATCGCGCCGGATACGCCGGCGCCGAGCGTCGCAATTCCGAGCAGCCCGGCGGCGAGCATCCCGGTGGTGGCGTTCATCAGACGGTGCGTCACAGGCCTCAATTCCTTTCGGCATGAATGGTGCGGAAACATGCGTTCCTTAACGACGCCCGACCTGTTTCGCAAATACGGCCGTTTGAAGACTCACACACGACGATCCGCCCTGATCCGCCGGTAGGCAAGCTCATGCTTTGCCGCTAGAATCGCAGTCGAACAGAACTCAGGAGTCGATCGAACCGTATGCGGACATTTTCTTCCGCCGCAGGCCTCAGCTCGCGCCTCGCACCGTTCTGCGTCGCTGTCATGGCCGCCATGGCGTCGCCCGCCGCGGCCGAGCCGACCCATGCGATCGCCATGCAGGGCGATCCGGCGATGGCTGCAGATTTCACGCATCTGCCCTACGCCAATCCAGACGCGCCGCAGGGCGGGACCATGCGCTACGGCGTCTTCGGCACCTTCGACAATCTGAACCCCGTCATCGTAAGAGGCGCACTGACCACGGCCCGCGGGCTCTGGTTCGACAAGCAGTTCGGCAATCTCGTCTTCGAGCCCTTGATGCAGCGCTCGATGGACGAGCCCTTCACCATGTACGGCCTGCTGGCCAAGACCGTGGAAACCGACGACGCGCGCAGCTTCGTCGAGTTCCAGCTCAATCCCGAAGCGACCTTCTCGGACGGCAAACCCGTGCGCCCGGAAGACGTTCTCTTCACCGTCGAGATGCTGCGCGAGCACGGCCGTCCGATGTACGCCAACTGGCTGCGCCCGGCCGTGAAGATAGAGAAAGTCGGCGAGTACGGCGTCCGCTTCTCCTTCGACGACACGGCCGACCGCGAAACGCCGATGCTGATCTCGGGCCTGCCGGTCCTGCCCGAACACGCCTTCGACCGCGACACCTTCGAGCAGACGACGCTGGAGCCGGTGATCGGCTCGGGTCCCTACGTGATCGACACGGTCGAGCCGGGCCAGCGCATCGTCTACCGCAAGAACCCCGACTATTGGGGCAAGGACCTGCCGGTGAAGCAGGGTTTCGACAATTACGAGACCATCGCGATCGAATATTTCCGCGACGCCAACGCCCAGTTCGAGGCCTTCAAGAAGGGCCTGTCCCACATCTATATCGAGGGTGACCCGAACCACTGGCGCACCGCCTATGATTTCCCGGCGGTGACGAGGGGCGACGTCGTGCTGGAGAGCTTCACCTCAGGCGCCCCCTCCAACATGCTCGGCTTCGTCTTCAACACCCGCCGTGACGTCTTTGCCGACCGCGCGGTCCGCCAGGGCTTGTCGATGCTGTTCGATTTCGAATGGGCGAACCACAACCTCTTCTACGACGCCTATGCGCGCACCGGCAGCTTCTTCCAGAACTCGGAGCTGTCGAGCTTCGGCAGGCCCGCCTCCGCTGAGGAGCGGACGCTTCTCGCGGACCATGCCGACGCGGTCGATCAGGAGGTCCTGGATGGCAGCTACGCGCCGATGCAGACCGATGGCAGCGGCAGCGACCGGAAGGCGCTACAGGCGGCCGTGTCGGCCCTGCGTGATGCCGGCTACCAGTTCGAGGGGCGCTCGCTGATCGGCCCCGATGGCAAGCCCCTCGCCTTCGAGATCCTCGTCCAGTCGTCGGAACAGGAGCGCATCGCGCTGGCCTACAAGCGGTCTCTCGACCGGGTCGGCATTCAGGCCACCATCCGGCAGGTGGACGACGCCCAGTATCAGGCGCGCAAGAACGCCTATGACTACGACATGATCCTCGCCACCTATTCGGCCTCGCTCTCGCCCGGCGCCGAACAGGTCTATCGCTGGGGTTCGGTGTCGCGCGATCTCCCCGGCACGTTCAACTATGCCGGCGCCGCCGATCCGGCGCTCGACACCATGATCGGCGAGATCGTCGCGGCGCGCTCGCGCGAGGATTTCGTGACGGCTGTGCGGGCCTATGACCGTCTGCTGATCTCCGGCTATTACGTCCTGCCGCTGTTCCATCTGCCGGAACAATGGCTGGCACGCTGGAAGTTCATCCAGCATCCCGAGATGACACCGCTCTACGGCTATCAGCTGCCGGCCTTCTGGCGCGATCCGGCCAGCGTCGAATAGCGACGCCGGCTGCCGATCCAGGCGGCCAGCCGGAGCGTCGATCGCTCAGCGCGGCGCCGTCTCGGTCGCCTTGTCCTCCGTCCCGGCTTCTGCATTGCCGGCAGCCGGCGGCTGCTGGACGGGACCCTCCGACACCGCCGGCGGTGAATCCGGCTCCGCCAGCGGATCCGCGGCGGCCGGAGCTGTCGTCACCGCATTCGCCGGCCGCGTCGGACCGAAGGGCGCCACGACCTCGCTGACCGGCACCGCGAGGTTCATCGGCAGCAGCCGACCGACCTTGGCTGACAGCCCCATCATCGTCTTTGACAGAAACCGGCCGATCCGCCCCTCTGGCGTACAGACGAGGGTCTCCAGGCTGCCGTCCCCGGCTCGTTCGCCGGTACAGGCGACCGCATCCGCCAGCCGCACGTCCTTCGGCTCGAGGCCGATGAACTCCAGGACGGCACCGTTGCTGCCCGGCTGACAGCCCATCTCGAAATCCAGCCGCACCTCGGTCGGCGTCGAGGCAAACCGGGTCACGGTGTGGCGGCTCTGGTTCCAGCGCAAATTGGTGTCGATGGGGATGAAGCTGGGGATCGGGAAGCCGACGAGCGCCGAGACGACCCTCAGATCGAATGCCAGCGACGTGCAGATGCCGGCCTCGTTGAGCCGGCCTTCGATGGTCCGCAGCGTCACCGCATCGGCGTCCACCATCTCCGCCCGCACCGGCAGGACGCCGGAGACGGCGATCACCATAACGGCGGATGCCAGAAGGCGGGTCGGCCTCAGCCGAGGTGATGAGGCGGGGAAGTGAGACATGGTCCGCATCAAGGACAGTCTCGCGGCAAAATTGTGAGTGGCATCTCCAGCGGCGTGGTAGCCGCTGGAGATGCGGAGCCGCATGAAGACCGGCGTCAGGCGGCCTTCTTCTGCCCCTCTTCGGCAAAGCGGGCGAGCTGGGTGGCGATGGTTGCGGCCCCGTTCAGCCGCTTCTCCGGTGTCGGCCAGTCGCGGATCAGCACCACCGACTGGTCGGCGCGGATCTTGGCCGAGGCGCCCTGCTCCGAAATATAGCGCACCAGCGCACCCGGATTGGGGAAGCTCTTGTCGCGGAACGTGACCACCAGGCCCTTCGGCCCGGAATCGAGCTTCTCGATATTCGCCTTGCGGCACAGTGACTTGATGAAGACCACCTTCAACAGGTGCTCGACCTCGGTCGGCATCGGCCCGAAACGGTCGATCATCTCGGCGCCGAAGGCGTCGATCTCGCGGGCGTCCGAAAGATCGGCGATGCGCCGGTATAGCGTCATGCGAAGCTGCAGGTCCGGGACGTAGCTCTCGGGGATCATCACCGAGGTGCCCAGCGCGATCTGCGGCGACCACTGGCCGTCGCCGGCGCTCTCCTCGCCCTTCATCTCGGCCACCGCCTCTTCCAGCATCTGCTGGTAGAGCTCGAAGCCGACTTCCTTGACGTGGCCGGACTGCTCGTCGCCGAGGATGTTCCCGGCGCCGCGCTGGTCGAGGTCGTGGGACGCGAGCTGGAAGCCCGCCCCGAGCGTGTCCAGCGACTGCAGCACCTTCAGGCGACGGTCGGCGCCCTTGGTCGGCGTCTTGTTCGCCGGGATCGTCAGGAGCGCATAGGCGCGGACCTTGGACCGGCCGACCCGGCCGCGCAGCTGATAGAGCTGCGACAGGCCGAACATGTCGGCGCGGTGGACGATCATCGTGTTGGCCGACGGAATGTCGAGGCCCGATTCGACGATCGTCGTCGACAGCAGCACGTCGTACTGGCCCTCGTAGAAGGCGTTCATGATGTCGTCGAGTTCGGTCGCGGCCATCTGGCCGTGCGCGACGGCCACCTTCAGCTCCGGCACCTCGGCGTCGAGGAAGGCTTTCACGTCGGCAAGGTCCGAGACCCGCGGGCAGACATAGAAGCTCTGGCCACCGCGATAGCGCTCGCGCAGCAGGGTCTCGCGCACCACCAGCGGGTCGAAGGGCGAAACGAAGGTGCGCACCGCCATGCGGTCGACCGGCGCCGTGGTGATCAGCGACAATTCCCGCACGCCGGTCAGCGCCAGCTGCAGGGTGCGCGGGATCGGCGTCGCCGACAGGGTCAGGACGTGGACGTCCGACTTCAGCTCCTTCAGCCGCTCCTTGTGCTTGACGCCGAAATGCTGCTCCTCGTCGATGATCAGCAGGCCGAGATTCTTGAAGTCGACCGCCTTGCCGAGCAGCGCATGGGTGCCGACGACGATGTCGACGGTTCCGTCTGTCAGCCCCTTCTTCGTCTGCGAGAGCTCCTTGGAAGAGACCAGCCGCGAGGCCTGCGCCACGTTCAGCGGCAGGCCGCGGAAGCGCTCGGAGAAGGTCTTGTAGTGCTGGCGCGCCAGCAGCGTCGTCGGCACCACCACGGCCACCTGCAGCCCGTTCATCGCGCCGATGAAGGCCGAGCGCAGCGCCACCTCGGTCTTGCCGAAGCCGACATCGCCGCAGATCAGCCGGTCCATCGGACGGCCCGCCGCCAGATCGTCGGCGACCGCGTCGATGGCGTTGAGCTGATCCTCGGTTTCCTCATAGGGGAAACGCGCGGCGAACTCGTCCCACAGGCCCTCCGGCGGCAGCAGCCGAGGTGCGCCGCGCATCTGCCGGGCCGCAGCGATGCGGATCAGGCCGTCGGCCATCTCCAGAAGCTGCTTCTTCAGCTTGGCCTTGCGGGCCTGCCAGGCGCCGCCGCCCAGCTTGTCCAGCATCGCCTCGGAGCCTTCGCCGCCATAGCGCGACAGAAGCTCGATATTCTCGACCGGCAGGAACAGGCGGTCGTCGCCCTGGTAGCGCAGCTCCAGGCAATCATGCGGCGCACCGGCCGCCTCGATCGTCTTCAGGCCGACGAAGCGGCCGATGCCGTGGTCGACATGGACGACGATATCGCCCTCGTCGAGGCCCGAGGCTTCGGCGATGAAATTGGCGGCGCGCTTCTTGCGGCCACGGCGCACCAGACGGTCGCCCAGGATGTCCTGTTCGCCGACGATGGCGAGATCGGGGGTCTCGAAGCCGGCCTCGACGCCCAGCACCGCCGTCATGACCAGGTTCTTCGGTGCCTCGTTGACCTTCTTCAGGCTGTCGGCAGCCTTGATGTTCTCCAGCCCATGCTCTTCGACAACCTGCGTCAGACGCTCGCGCGACCCTTCGGTCCACGCCGCGAGCACGACCCGCTTGCCGCCGGCGCGCAGCCTTCCGATGTGGTCGACAGCCGCCTGGAAGACGTTGACGTCGCCGCTGGCGCGCTCGGCCGCGAAGCTGCGACCGCGGGTGATGTCGATGTTGAACACGGCGTGGTTGGCCGCGTCACTCGCTGCATAGGCCGACAGGCGGATCGGATCGATACTGGCGATGCCGCCCGCCAGTTCGTCCTGCGACAGATACAGATCGTCCGGCTCGACCGGATTGTAGGGCACGGCTTCCGCACTGGATTCGCCGGCGCCGCGCTTGCGGGCGTCGTAGTGGTCCTCGATCGTCGCGCGTCGCTCGGCCACCGATTCCAGTGTCAGATGGTCGAGGACCATCGGGAACCCGGCGCAATAGTCGAACAGCGTGTCGAGCTTTTCGTAGAACAGCGGCAGCCAGTGCTCCATGCCGGAGAAGCGCTTGCCCTCGCTGATCGAGGAGTAGAGCGCATCCGAGCGCAGCGGCGCGCCGAAGCGCTTGACGTAATTGCCACGGAACCGGCTGATCGTCTCCTCGCGGAGCGTCACCTCGGACACAGGCGCCAGCTCGAAGCTCTTGAGCTGCCGGATGGTGCGCTGGCTGGCCGGATCGAAGGCGCGGATCGTCTCCAGCGTGTCGCCGAAGAAGTCGAGACGTACCGGTTCTTCCTCGCCGGGCGCAAACAGGTCGAGGATACCGCCGCGCACGGCGAATTCGCCGCGTTCGCGCACGGTCGCCACCCGCTCGAAGCCGCCCCGCTGCAGGGCGCGGACAATGTCCTCCATGGCGATGCGATGGCCCGCCTTGGCGGCAATCATCTCCTCGGCCAGCACGTCCGCCGGCGGCATCTTCTGCAGCAGCGCGTTGGCCGTCGTCAGGATGAGCGCCCGGTGCGGCGCCAAGCGCAGCGCATTGATCGCGGTCATCGCCGACAGGCGCCGCGCCGCGGCATCGCCCGACGGGCCGACGCGGTCATAGGGCAGGCAGTCCCAGGCCGGCAGGGTCAGGACCGGAAGATCGGGCGCAACGAAGCGCAGCGCGTCTTCCAGTGCCGCGACCCGGTTGCCGTCGCGCATGACGAAGACGACAGGCGTCTTGCCGCCGCGCAGACGCACGATGTCGGCCAGAAGGAACGCCTCGTAGCCATCGATGACGTTGCCGATCTCGACACCAACGCCCTTCTCGATCGCCTTCTTCAGCGACGGAGGCAGGCTCATGGCTGATGCTCCCAGCCGGTGCCGTAGAAGTCGCGGATGCGGCGGAAGACCGGCGTGTCGTGATTCGGCGGCGTCGGCGCCTCACCGGTCAGCCACTGGAACAGGTCACGGTCCGGCGCTTCCATCAGCTGCTCGTATTCGGTGAGCTCGTCATCGGTGAGCTTGTCGATCTCCGCGTCCGCGAACCGGCCAAGCACCAGGTCCATCTCGCGGATGCCCCGATGCCAAGAGCGGAACAACGCCTTGCGGCGGCGGACATCGAGATCGCTCGAGGAGCGCTGCATACCAGTCATGGCAAACCCGTCTTGTGAATTCGGCCTCTATATAGGGAGCGTTCGGGCGTGTCAGCCTTGCCATCGGCATCCATGCGGCTAAACCTGCCGCCCGATGCGCCCTTCGATCCTCGATCCGCTGTTTGCCGCCGTCACCACGCTGGAAGGCGTGGGACCGAAAGTCGCGGCGCAGTTGCAGACCCTGCTCGTCGGCAATGGCGCCGAGGTGCGGGTGCGCGATCTCCTGTTCCATCTGCCGAGCGGGTTGATCGACCGGCGCAAGCGCGCCGAGATCGCCACCGCGCCGGAGGGCGGCATCGTCACCCTGACAGTCCGCATCGACCGCCATCAGGCCCCAGGCCGCGGGCAGAAATCGGTGCCCTACCGTGTCTTCGCCCAAGACGAGACCGGCGAGATCGCCCTCACCTACTTCCGCGGCCAGTCGGCCTGGCTGGAAAAGCTGCTGCCGGTCGGCGAGACGATGATCGTCTCCGGCCGGGTCGAGTGGTTCAACGGCCGCCCGTCCATGGTCCACCCCGACTTCGTCGCCACCCTCGAGGAAGCCGAGACCCTGTCGCTGGTCGAGCCGGTCTATCCGATGACCGCCGGTCTCTCGCCCAAGCTCCTGCGCAAGGCGATCGCCCAGACGCTGGACCGGCTACCGGCGCTCGAGGAATGGATCGACCCGGCGGTCGTTGCCCGCGAAGCCTATCCGGACATCGGCAGCGCACTCCGCCGTCTGCACGACCCGGAGGATGAGACCGAGATCGCTCAGGCGGGACCGGCCTGGTCGCGTCTCGCCTATGACGAATATCTCGCCAGTCAGCTCGCCCTCGCGTTGTCGCGCCAGCGCATGAAGAAGGCGCGTGGACGGCCGCTCGCCGGGACCGGGCGGATGGCAGACCTGCTGCGCGCGGCCCTGCCCTTCACGCTCACGGAGGGGCAGGAAGCCGCCATCGCCGAGATCCACACGGACATGGCCGCGCCGGACCGTATGCTTCGGCTGCTGCAGGGCGACGTCGGTTCCGGCAAGACCGTCGTCGCCCTGATGGCAATGGCCGCCGCGGCCGAAGCCGGCGCCCAGTCGGCCCTGCTCGCACCGACCGAGATCCTCGCCCGCCAGCATCACGACGGCCTGTCGAAGCTCTGCCAGGCGGCCGGGCTGTCGATCGTGCTCCTGACCGGCCGCGACACCGGTCGCGCCCGTGCTGCGAAGCTGGCGGCCATCGCCGCCGGCGAGGTGCAGGTCGTCGTCGGCACCCACGCTCTCTTCCAGGAAGGCGTCGACTACGCCGATCTCGGTCTCGTGGTCGTCGACGAGCAGCACCGCTTCGGCGTCCACCAACGCCTCAGCCTCACCGCCAAGGGACGCGGCGCAGACCTTCTGGTGATGACCGCCACGCCGATCCCGCGCACCCTGGTTCTTGCGGCTTTCGGCGACATGGATGTCTCGCGGCTGAGCGGCAAGCCGGCGGGGCGCAAACCGATCACCACCGTCGCCGTGCCGATGGAGCGCCTTTCCGACATCGTCGGCCGAGCCGGCAGCGCGATGGATGCCGGTGAACGGCTCTACTGGGTGTGTCCGCTGGTCGAGGAATCGGAGAAGAGCGACCTGATGGCGGCGGAAGAGCGCTTCCGTCAGCTCCAGGCGCATTTCGGCGACCGGATCGGCCTCGTCCACGGCCGCATGAGCGGCGAGGAGAAGGACGCCGCCATGGCCGACTTCAAGGCCGGGCGCACGCAACTGGTCGTCGCCACCACGGTCATCGAGGTCGGGGTGGACGTGCCGGACGCCACCATCATCGTCATCGAGCACGCCGAACGCTTCGGCCTGTCGCAGCTCCACCAGCTCCGCGGCCGCGTCGGGCGCGGATCGAAGGCGTCGTCCTGCGTGCTCCTCTATCGGGCCCCGCTCGGCGAGACCGCCAGCGCCCGCATCAAGGTCATGCGCGAGACTGAGGACGGCTTCCGCATCGCCGAAGAGGATCTGAAACTGCGCGGCGAAGGCGACCTGCTCGGCACCCAGCAATCCGGCATGCCCTATTTCCGCATCGCCTCGATGGAACACCATGCCCGGCTGATGGAGGTCGCCCGCGACGATGCGCGGATGATCCTCACCCGCGACCCGGAGCTGACCTCGCCGCGCGGCGGGGCGCTGCGGGCGCTCCTGTATCTGTTCGGCAAGGACGAGGCGATCCGGCTCTTGCGCTCGGGCTGAGCTCGTACACCGATAGGCCGCCTGTCAGTCGACCGGCTCGACCTGACGCTCGACGGGTTTGTCCGTCGCATGCACCAGTTTCGAGGCTTCGGCCACCGACATCGGCTTGCTGCGTATCGGCCCGGCTTCGTCCGGCGACACGAGACCGGCCGAGACGACCAGTTTCAGCGCTGCCTCGATGCTCATGTTCAGGATCCGCACGTCGGCCCGGGGGACGTAGAGCAGGAAGCCCGAGGTGGGGTTGGGTGTCGGTGGCAGGAAGATCGCCAGCATCTCCTCACCCTGATCGGACAGAACGGTCTTGATCTCGCCGGTCGCCGTCGTTGCCACGAAGACGATCGCCCACATGCCCTTGCGCGGATATTCGACCAGACCGGCGGTCTTGAAGGACGACGAGCGGTCGGCCAGCACCGTCTCGAAGATCTGCTTCAGCGCCGTATAGACCGTGCGCACCAGCGGCATCCGACCAAGCAGATGCTCGCTCCAGTTCACCAGGGTGCGGCCGATGATGTTGGCGGTCAGAAAGCCGATCGTAGTGATCAGGAACAGCGCCACCAGAAGCCCGAAGCCGGGAATGGCGAAGGGCAGATAGGCGTCCGGCGTGTATTGCGTCGGGATGTAGGGTTTCACCCAGCCGTCCACCCAGCCCATGAAGGACCAGGTGATCCAGGCGGTGATCGCGAGCGGCGCGCAGACGATGAAGCCGGTCAGGAAATAGGTTCGAAGCCGCGTCATGGCCGTTGTCTGCTCCAGCGCCGCTGCGGCGCACCATCAAAGGCTACGCCTCGCTCAATCGAGACTCACTTGCCCCCATGGCGAATGCAAGGCAACTCTTTTCGCGGTTGCGAAGAATGCCGAACCGTCACTCCACGGTGACCGACTTCGCCAGGTTGCGCGGCTGGTCGACATCCGTGCCCATCTGGATCGCCGTGTGATAGGCGAGCAGCTGCAGCGGGATGGCATAGATGATCGGCGTCAGAATCTCAGGCATGTCCGGCAGGACGATCATCTGCGCGCCCTCCACAGCGCCGCTCGCGGCGCCTGAGCCATCGGTGATCAGGATGATCTCGCCGCCACGGGCCGCCACTTCCTGCACGTTGGAGATGGTCTTCTCGAAGCTGCGGTCATGCGGCGCCACGACGACGACGGGCATGGTCTCGTCGATCAGCGCGATCGGCCCGTGCTTCAGTTCGCCTGCTGCATAACCTTCTGCATGGATGTAGCTGATTTCCTTGAGCTTCAGCGCGCCCTCCAGCGCGAGTGGATAGGAAAAGCCGCGGCCGAGAAACAGCGCATGCGACTTGGTCGCCATGTCCCGCGCCAGCCGCTCGATCGTCTCCTCCAGGCGGATCGCCTCATTGGCGAGCCTTGGCGCCTCGGTCAGCGTGCGGGTCAGCTCCAACTCGCGCTCGGGGGGGATCACGCCCCGATCGACGCCGGCGCGAATTGCCAGCGCGGCCAGTGCCATAAGCTGGCACGTGAAGGCTTTGGTGGAAGCCACGCCGATCTCCGGCCCGGCCATTGTCGGCAGGACGAAGTCCGATTCCCGCGCGATAGTCGACTCCTGGACGTTGACGATCGCTGCGGTCTTCAGCCCCTGCGACTTGGCGTAGCGCAGCGAGGCCAGCGTGTCCGCCGTCTCACCGGACTGCGAGACGAACAGGGCCAGATCGACATCGCCCAGCGGGCTTTCCCGGTAGCGGAATTCGGACGCCACATCGAGGTCGCAGGGAATGCCGGCAAAGCGCTCGAAATAATAGCGGCCGACGAGCGCCGCGTAGAAGCCGGTACCGCAGGCCGACAGCGCGATGCGGCGGATCTTCGAGAAGTCGAGATCCTGGCCGTCGGGGATCCGCGCGCGTCCGCTCGACATGTCCACGAAGGCGCCGAGTGTGTGCGACAGCACCTCGGGCTGCTCGTAGATCTCCTTCTGCATGAAGTGCCGGTGGTTGCCCTTGTCGACATAGAAGGCCTTGCCGACCGACTTGCGGATCGGCCGCGTCACCGGGCGCCCGTCCTCGTCGAATATCGAAACGCTGTCATGGGTCAGGACGGCGAAGTCGCCCTCTTCCAGATAACGGATGTCGTCGGTGAAGGGCGACAGCGCGATGGCGTCGGAGCCGAGATACATCTCGCCCTTGCCTTCGCCGATCGCCAGCGGGCTGCCGCGCCGGGCGCAGATCAAAAGGTCCTCGTTGCCGTTGAACAGGAAGCCCAGCGAGAAGGCGCCTTCCAGACGCTGCAGCACGGTGTGGACGGCGTCCTTCGGCGACTGTCCGCGGTCCAGCTCGCGGGTCACCAGATGGGCGACAGTCTCCGTGTCGGTCTGGCTCTCGAAGACGATGCCCTCGGCTTCCAGCTCGGTGCGCAGCTCGCGGTAGTTCTCGATAATGCCGTTGTGGACAATCGCCAGCCTTGGCGTTGCATGCGGATGGGCATTGGCCTCGGTCGCCGCGCCATGGGTGGCCCAGCGGGTGTGGCCGATGCCGATCGTGCCCTTCAACGGATGGTCGGCGAGCCGCGCCGCGAGGTTGACCAGCTTGCCCTCGGCGCGCAGGCGCGTCAGCGTCCCGTCTTCCAGCGTGGCAACGCCAGCGGAATCATAGCCGCGATACTCGAGCCGCTTCAGTGCGTCGACGAGGCGGTCGGCCACCTGTTCGCGGCTGATGATGCCGATGATTCCGCACATGGACTGGTTCCCGGATTGGCTGGATGAGGCGGTGGATATGGGAGCCCGGAGGGCGGGCCACGCAGCGCAACCTAGACGAAATGCGGCGCTGCGGTGATTCACGAATGGTATCGCGAGATTACGAAGCGGTCAGGCCTTGCCGGCAACCTTCGCCGCCTTGGCCGCCCTGTTGCGCTCGGCGATCTCGCGGCCGCGACCCGGCTTGGTCACCTGGCGTTCGCGGGCGATGGCCAAGGCCCCGTCCGGCACGTCATCGGTGACGACGCTGCCGGTGCCCACATAGGCGCCCTCGCCGATGCGCACCGGTGCGACCAGGGCCGAGTTCGAACCGATGAACGAACCCGCGCCGATCTCGGTGCGGTGCTTCAGCGCGCCGTCGTAATTGCAGGTGATGGTGCCGGCGCCGATATTGGCCGCCGCGCCGACGCTGGTGTCGCCGATATAGCTGAGATGGTTGACCTTGGCGCCCACGCCGATCTCGGCATTCTTGACCTCGCAGAAATTGCCGACCTTGGCGTTTTCCGACAGGTCCGCACCCGGCCGCAGCCGGGCGAAGGGGCCGACCGAGGCACCGGGGCCGACATGACACCCTTCCAGGTGGCTGAAGGCGTGAATGGTCGCGCCGGCCTCGACCCGGACGCCCGGACCGAAGACCACCTGCGGTTCGACGAAGACGTCGGGTTCCAGCTCCGTGTCGTGGCTGAAGAAGACGCTTCCCGGATCCTGAAGGGTGACGCCGGAGAGCATCACCTGCCGCCGCCGCGCGCCCTGCCACAGGGCTTCGACCTGCGCCAACTCCTCGCGGGTATTGACGCCGAGGACCTCGTTTGCGTCTGCCTCGATCGCGCGGACGCAGCGGCCCGCATTGCGGGCGATCGAGACGAGATCGGTCAGGTAGTATTCGCCCTTGGCATTGGCATTGCCGATCGCATCGAGCATGGCCAGCGCATTGTCGCCGCGGAACGCCATGACGCCGGCATTGCAGAAGCCGACCCGACGCTCCTCGGCATCGGCATCCTTCTCCTCGCGAATGGCGACGAGCTCGCCCTCTGCCTCGATCAGTCTTCCATAGCCGGTGGGGTCCGCCGGACGGAAGCCGACGACGCAGACATCGGCCCCGTCGGCCAGCGTCGCGCAGGCCCGGGCCAACGTGTCGGCGCCGATCAGCGGCGTGTCGCCGAAGAGAACGAGGATGTCGTCGAAACCCTGCGCCAGTGCCTCGCGCGCCGCCAGCACGGCATGGCCGGTGCCCAGCCGCTCGATCTGCTCATGGGCGGCGACGCTGGCGATCTCACGGCGCGCGGCATCGGCAACGCTCGTCCCGTCCCGGCCGACCACCAGCGCGACATCGTCGGAACCGGCCGCCCGGGCGGCGCGCACCACGTGGCGGATCATCTCCAGGCCCGCCACCTTGTGCAGGACCTTGGATTTCGACGACCGCATCCGCGTGCCTTCACCGGCGGCCAGAATGATCGACAGGCAGCGTCTCGCCATCTTGCACTCGCGTTTTTCGCGTGAATCTCGCAGCACGCCTTAGCACGGGGACCGGCGCGCGTTCAGGGGGAACGTCGCGGCAAAGTAAAGCGCCGGACGAGGATGCCCGGCCTCAACGCATTGCGACGCACCGGTGGCGGTCCCGCACGGGGGCCGCTAGCCGATGCTCTGCAGCGCCGGGAAGGTTTCCAGCAGCCAGAACGACATGGTCTGCATTCCGCCGGTCAGGAACAAGAAGCCGGTGACCACGAGCAGGCCTCCCATCGTCTTCTCCACGGTCGCCAAATGTGCCCGAAACCCGTGCATCCAGCGGAAGAAGGCGCCGGAAAAGGCGGCAGCCAGGATGAACGGGATGCCGAGGCCGGCCGAATAGAAGCCCAGCATCAGGGCGCCCTCGCCCACTGTGTTCTTCGCGCCCGCCAGCCCGAGAATCGCACCGAGCACCGGACCGATGCAGGGCGTCCAGCCGAAGGCGAAGGCAAGGCCCATCAGATAGGCGCCGAGAATGCTGCGCGGCTTGTCGGGAGCGCTGATGCGCGCCTCGCGCGACAGGAAGGACAGCCGGAACACCCCGAGAAAATTCAAGCCCATGATGATGATCGCCACGCCGGCGACCATGCCAAGCCAGTCGAGATTCTGCCGCAGCAACTGGCCGATCGTGCTGGCGCCGGCCCCGAGCATGATGAAGACCGTCGAGAAGCCGAGAACGAAAGTCACCGAGGTCGCGATCAGCCGGCCGTAACTGGTCGTTTCCATCTGCCGACCGGCGCGCAGCTCGTCTGCCGAGACTCCGGCCATGTAGCAAAGATAGGGCGGCACCAGCGGCAGGACGCAGGGCGACAGGAAGGACAGCGCACCGGCGAACACCGCGGTCGGATAGGAAAGTTCGGCGAACAAGGGACCTGCCTTCGTTGCGGGATACGTTCGGCGACGGCGACCAGCGCGACCGGAGGCTGGGCGCGAAGGCTGCGACTTGATGGCGCCGCCCTGTCCCTGCGGGCGGGCGGCAACGCCGCCGCCTTCTAGGCGGCCTACCCGCCTGCGGCAAATCGCAAAACCGTCAGTGAGAGGTCAGAAAGACGGTTGACCGTGAGGGGGCGCCTTTCTATGGTCCGCGCGCTGCTCCCGGGACGTCAACGCCCCGGGGGTCGGAGCGCGTAGCTCAGTTGGTAGAGCAACGGACTTTTAATCTGTAGGTCCAGGGTTCGAGTCCCTGCGCGCTCACCACAATTCTTCGTTCATTTCAGGCGTGTACGCGACGGCGGCAACTGACTTCTATCTGGACATCCGTTCGGGGTTCCGAATGGGTTATGGTGCTTCGCGCATCCCCAGCATCTCGCGCGGCGTCGAGTTCCCGCTATGAATCCTTGGGTATCGAGTCCTTCACGTCGACAATCCGGTAGAGCATCGCCTTTCCCTCGACCGAACGAACCTCCACATCGACGATAAATACGGATTGGAGGGGATTCTCCTCCAGTTCCAGAACTTTGCGCTTTGCGTCCTCGCTCAGGAATTGCAGCTTCACAGCGTGCGAACCAATCGTCTCGATTATCCCTCTATCGCCGGTTTTCGACTTGGCGCTGTTTTTAACCTGCTCCAATGTCAGCAATTGGTCGGTAGCGATGTATGAGGCTGGCTTGGCCGGCCCGAGGTAGCGGCGCGCGCCGTTCTGAGCTGCGTTCGCATCTGGCGTGGTCATATGGATGACTTGGCTCAAGTTCACGACGCCGCCTTCAGCTACTTGGATGTTCAGCTGAGAACCCGTGTCCTTGGCGATGGGCTCGGCTATGCGAATCGTCTGGCTCGCCTGCCGCCTCGTCGGGGCGGTTTCTGGTGTACCGGAGCGTCCCATGAAGAAGTTCATCACTTCGTTGAGGTTCCCGACGAATCCAGCCGAAACCTCCCCATGCTCCAGAATCCATTGCGCTTGATCTGTCATCGCAATCAGATCTGCGAAGACACTTCCCGAGCGTAATTCTCTCACATGAAGGCGCATGTTGTCCGGCAGAGGATCACCGGTCTCTTGCGTTGCGTAGTCACGAAACGCTTCTGCTACAGCCATCAAGCTGTCGGTGAGATCTAGTAGATCAAGCGGTTTCTGATTTTTGATCTCGATCGTTAGCACTGCATCATCGAGCTTTTGCATCGCGCCCTCCTCGCACCGGATGACTATCCTCCTCTAGGCTTGCGCCAGCAAGGAACAGTGCTACGCCGCAATCGCATCAGCCGCTAATAGGGGTCTGTTTAGCGATCCTATTTCACAAGTATACAGTCGGCGCATTCTAGTACCCTCGGCCGTGACCGTCGTCAGATCGAGCCACACGAATGCCGGTCGCATGCCGGGCCGAACAGGCGTAATCGGTACGGTCGAAGGTGATCACCACCGAGGGAACGACCATGTCCGCCAGCAAGCTCTTCATCGTGCAGCAATTCGTCAAGCAGGGCCGCCGCCTCGGCAATGGCCAGACGATGCAGTTCAAGACCGCCGAGGAAGCCCGCCAGCGGGCCGATCGCGACGGAACGCGTCTTGGCCATGTCGTCGGCGTCGTGGCGGTCGAGCAGACTGTCGACGTGGAGACCGGAGAAGTTCTGGAAGAGCCGGTCGTGCTGACTCGCCACGGCGAGGTGCCGGCCGAAGTCGCCGGCGAGTAGCACCGACCGCTTCGCAATATCCCATCGGGCGCGGCAACGTCGGTCTCCATTGCGCACGCGGCCCGGTTCCCCGCGCCCTTATTGCAATCCACCGGAGCCGAAGCGTCGGCTCGCACGTTCCTGCGCAAGAACCGGAGCAGCCTGTTCGACGATCCGTCGGCTGCATGCCGCCCGACATCGTTCGCCAACAGGGAGCCGACATGGACAATCGCGACGAAAGCCCGCGCGAGCGCAGCCGCAACCACGCCGCGATCGGGTGGCTGGCCGTGATCGTCACCCTGGCCGCGATCGGCGCCTTCGTCCTGGCCGAAGGCAGTGGCGACCCGTCGGATGGATTGCAGCCGGGGGCCGCGGCGCCCGCCCCGACCGAACAGGCGCAGTGACCAGAGCCGCCGGGCGCGCGAAACGTTCGTCCCGTCTCAGTCCACCCAGACGGACGGAAACAGCAGGATCAGCACGGTCACCAGTTCGAGGCGGCCGAGCAGCATGTTGATCGAGAGAATCCACAGCGCCGGATCGGGCAGACTGCCGAAATTGCCGGCCGGCCCGATGATCTGGCCGAAGGCCGGGCCGACATTGGCGACGGTGGCCAGCGACCCGGTGAAGGCGGTGGTGAGGTCCAGCCCGCACATCGACAGGGCCACCGTGCCGGTAAGCAGCGTGCCGAAGAACAGGAAGAAGAAGATCGTCACCGTCTGCAGGACGTCGGTCGAGATCACCTGATTGCCGTAGCGCAGCCGTTGCACCGCATGCGGGCGCACCAGCCGGTGCAGGCTGGCCCGCACCAGGAGATAGAGGATCACCAGCCGGTTGGCCTTCACGCCGCCCGAGGTCGACCCGGCGCAGCCGCCGATAAACATCGCCGTGAAGAAAATGCCGATCGCCGCGTTCGACCACAGCGTATAGTCCTCCGACGCATAGCCGGTGGTTGTGATCACCGAGACCAGGTTGAAGGTGGACGAGATCAGCGCCTCGCCGAAGGGTGTGTCGTTGATCGTCCGCCGGCTGGCCGCCAGCGTCAGGCTGAGCACCGCGCAGATGACCAGGAACACCGGGATCTGCGGATCGCGCCAGCGCTGGAACCGGCGAGGCAGGAAGGCGCGGATATAGATGACGAAGGGCAGCGCCCCGAGAATCATGAAGACCGTCGCGGCGATCAGGATGGCGTCGCTCTCGAAATAGCCCATCGAGGCGTCGTGGGTGGAGAAGCCGCCGGTCGCCACGGTCGTCATGGCATGGTTGATCGCGTCGAACGCGCCCATGCCGAGCATCACATAGGTCGCCATGCAGGCGATGGTCAGCGCCACATAGGCACCGAGCAGTCCGGCGGCGAGCTGGTTCACCCGCGGCAGAACCTTATCCGAACGGTCGGAGTTCTCCATCTGGAACAGCGACAGGCCGCCCGCGCCCAGCGACGGCAGGATCAGGATCGCCATGCCGATGATCCCGATGCCGCCCATCCACTGCATCAGTGAGCGCCACATCAACAGACCGCGCGGCAGGACGTCGAGACCGGAAATCGCCGTGCCACCGGTCGTGGTGAGGCCCGACATCGCCTCGAAGAAAGCGCCGGCGTAGGACAGCTCCAGCGACGAGAAATACAACGGCAGCGACGCGACCGTCGGCGCGAAGACCCAGATGGTGGTGACCAGCAGGAAGCCGTATCGCTGGCTCAGCCGCGCCTGGCTTTTCGTCCGCGTCGCCGTCGCCACGAGGGTGCAGAACGCCCCGATCAGGAAGGCCGAGCCGATGAATACCTGCCAGTCGTCGTTCTCGTCGCCGAGATCGACCAGGGCCGGCACGAGCATGGCAGCCGCCACAGCCAGCCCGAAGATCGCCGCGACATGAAAAATGGACTGAAGAATGCCGGCTCCCCCAAGCAGCTTGCGGCATCCGATCCGGCTGCCGAGCGATAGGATTGTCTAGCCAAGCCTGCGCTGATGAGCAATCTGCCCTGGACCGTCCTTCATGCCGGCGAGCGCCCCTCGATCCCGGCGAAACCCCGTTGCGGTCACCCTCCGCCCGGAGCCGCGGCATGGCGCTCCCTTGCTTTGACCGCCGCAAAGGCCGACACCGTGCATATTCCCAAGAAGGACGAATTCCATGGCGTTGCCACGCATGACCCCCGAGAGCCGCGCGCTGCTCGTTCAGCTCAAGCGCGAGCCGGTCGATCTCCCCGCGACGGGCCTCATTCCCGACCTCAAGCAGCTCGGCTTCATCGAGCACCGCGATTCCAAATGGCGCCCGACCCGCACCGGCAAGGATTATCTGAAGACCCAGCGCTGAGCTTTTTCCGGCGGGCGAAGACGCCCGCCGACCCTGGTCCCGCCGGCTGATCCGGCGGTGACCCGGCATCCGCATCGGAGGGCAGGCTCCTTGTCTTGAGGCGCGTCTGCGCTCAATTACAAGAGATGACCCTCGCACCCCAAAGCCCCGAGCATCGGCACATTCTCGACCGGATCCAGACCGGCGCGGATGCGCTGAACCGTGCCCTCGAAGATGCCGCAGCCGCCGGGTTGCGGATCGACCTGCGTCTCACCGATGCGCCGGTCCGGGTCGTGGCGGCATTGGCCACCCATGAGGAAGGCCGCCGTCCCTGCGACCTGAACTCGGCCAACGACGGCTGAGGCGCCGGCTGGCGCGGGGCGTCGGCCGGCCTCACGGTAAGTTGCGCGGCGGCTGCTTCCCCCTTGCGGCGTTCGCGCCGATCCTTTCGGTTCGACGAAAGGAGTGCAGGATGCGACGACGCATGATTTCGGCAGCAGCGGCGGCATTGGTCTGGACCGCCGCATTTTTCGGGCCGGCGGCGGCTGGCGACGCCGACGACATTCGCGCGACGATAGGCGCCCAGCTCGACGCCTTCCGCGCCGGCGATGGCGTCGAAGCCTATTCCCACGCAGCCCCGAACGTCCGGGCGCTCTTCCCCTCGCCGCAATCCTTCATGGCGATGGTGAAGCAGGGCTACGACCCGGTCTACCGGTCGCAAAGCACCGTCTTCGGCGCGTTGAGGCCCGAGGGCGCCGGCTTCCGCCAGGAGGTGAACCTCACCGATTCGCGCGGGCGAAGCTGGGTGGCGAGCTATACGCTGGAGCGCCAGGCGGACGGCACGATGAAGATCACCGGCTGCTCGATCCGCAAGGGCGACGATCTGGCCGTCTGACGTCGGGCGGACAAGCCACCCGGCCGCCAGCACCGCTCAGCCGTATGGCGGCAGGTCGCCGCGCGCCCAGCCAGCCTTGGTGGCGGCGGCGAAGTCCTCGAAGCCGCCCGCCTCAATCGCGGCGCGCATGCCAGCCATCAGCGACTGGTAATAGGCCAGGTTGTTCCAGGTCAGCAGCATCGAGGCCAGCGCCTCGTTGGAGCGCACCAGATGGTGCAGATAGGCGCGCGAATAATCGCGGGAGGCCGGGCAGTCGGACGCTTCGTCCAGCGGCCGCGGGTCGTCGGCATGGCGGGCGTTCTTCAGATTGACTTTGCCGAAGCGCGTATAGGCGAGACCATGGCGACCGGCGCGGGTGGGCATGACGCAGTCGAACATGTCGATGCCCCGTGCCACCGATTGCAGGATGTCGTCCGGCGTGCCGACGCCCATCAGGTAGCGCGGCTTTTCGACTGGCATCACCGGCAGCGTCTCGTCGAGAGTCGCCAGCATCACCTCCTGTGGCTCGCCGACCGCCAGCCCGCCGACTGCGTAGCCCTTCAGATCCATCGCCGCCAGCCGTTCGGCCGAACGGACCCGCAGGTCGACCAGGTCACCGCCCTGGACGATGCCGAACATCGCCTTGCCCGGCTGGTTGCCGAAGGCCTTCGCCGACCGCTCGGCCCAGCGCAGCGACATTTCCATGGCGCGCTCGATCTCGGCGCGCTCCGCCGGCAGGCGGATGCATTCGTCGAGCTGCATCTGGATGTCGGAATCCAGAAGCCCCTGGATCTCGATCGAACGTTCGGGCGTCAGCTCATGCTTCGAGCCGTCGATATGCGAACGGAACCGGACACCGCTCTCGTCGAGCTCGCGCAGGCTGGCGAGCGACATCACCTGGAAGCCGCCCGAATCGGTCAGGATCGGATGCGGCCAGAGCGCGAAATCGTGCAGGCCACCCAGCCGGGCGACGCGCTCCGCGCCGGGCCGCAGCATCAGATGGTAGACATTGCCGAGGATAATGTCGGAGCCGAGCTCCCGCACCTGGTCGAGATACATCGCCTTGACCGTGCCGGCGGTGCCGACCGGCATGAAGGCCGGCGTGCGCACCTCGCCGCGCGGCATGGTGATGACGCCGCGGCGCGCCTTGCCGTCGGTGGCGATGAGCTTGAACTGGAAGGTCTCGCTCATGCTACCGCCCGGTCGAGCAGGCAGGCGTCGCCATACGAATAGAAGCGATACTCGTTGGCGATGGCGTGGGCGTAGGCGGATTTCATCGTGTCGATCCCGCTGAATGCGCTGACCAGCATGAACAGGGTCGAGCGCGGCAGGTGGAAATTGGTCATCAGCCGGTCGACGGCCCGGAAGCGGTAGCCCGGCGTGATGAAGATGTCGGTGGGGCCGGAAAAGGGCCGGATCATGCCATCGGCGTCGGCCGCGCTCTCCAGGAGCCGCAGCGACGTTGTGCCGACGGACACGATGCGTCGGCCCTCGCGGCGCGCCGCGTTCAGCCGTTCGGCGCTCTCCTCGGTAACGCGGCCGATCTCGCTGTGCATGCGATGGTCGGCGGTGTCCTCGGCCTTCACCGGCAGGAACGTCCCCGCGCCCACATGCAGCGTCAGATATTCGGTGGCGATATCGCGGGCGGCAAGGCGCGCGAACAGATCGGGGGTGAAATGCAGTCCCGCCGTGGGCGCCGCGACGGCGCCGTCCTCGCGGGCATAGACGGTCTGGTAGTCGGTGCGGTCCTGAGAATCGTCGGGACGCTTCGAGGCGATATAGGGCGGCAGCGGAATATGCCCGACGGCAGCGATCGCCTCGTCCAGCGCCGGACCGGACAGATCGAAACGCAGCGAGGCTTCGCCGCCCTCGCCGCGGGTTTCGACGGTGGCTTCCAGCGTTCCGGCAAGGCATGCATTGCCGCCATGGCCGAACGCGATGCGGTCGCCGACCTTGACCCGCTTGCCGGGTCGCACGAAGGCCAGCCAGCGATCCGGCGCCTCGCGCATGTGCAGGGTGGCGGAAATCTGGGCGACGCCCTCGCCGTCCACCGAGCCCGGCCGCCGGCGCAGCCCTTCGAGCTGCGCCGGGATCACCTTCGTATCGTTGAAGACCAGGACGTCGCCCGGTATCAGCAGCGACGGCAAGTCGCCGACCGTCTGATCGGCCAGCCCACCAGCCGGATCGACGCAGAGCAGGCGCGCGTTCTCACGCGGAGAGACCGGCCGGAGCGCGATCCGCTCCGGCGGCAGCTCGAAATCGAACAGGTCGACGCGCATGCCGGATCGTGTCGCCGGGCCTAGAGGTCGGCCGCGACGCGCATGGTGGTGATGGAGTCGGGATCCTGGACCGGCTCGCCCTTCTTGATCTTGTCGACGTTGTCCATGCCCTCGATGACCTCGCCCCAGACACTGTACTGGCGGTCGAGCCACGGCGCACGGTCGAAGCAGATGTAGAACTGCGAGTTGGCCGAGTTCGGGTTCGCGGTGCGGGCGGCCGAGACCGTGCCACGCTTGTGCGGCTCGGCGGAGAACTCGGCGCGCAGGTCCGGCTTGTCGGAGCCGCCGGCACCGGTGCCCGTGGGATCGCCGGTCTGGGCCATGAAGCCGTCGATGACGCGGTGGAAGACAACGCCGTCGTAGAAGCCCTCGCGGGCCAGTTCCTTGACGCGGGCGACATGGTTCGGAGCCAGATCGGGCCGCAGCTTGATGACCACCTGGCCCTTGGTCGTCTCAAGGACCAGCGTATCTTCCGGATTGTCGTAGGCCATCTCGTTCTCCTTCGATTCAAACATGCAAAACAGGCGGCTCCGATCACCGGAACCGCCATTCATGCCCTTACTTGGGCGGATTCGCCTGTGGGCACAAGCCTCGAGCGAACCGCGGGAGCGTCGGGCTCAGCCGGCGTCGCCGCCGACGGTGACCTTGACCATCGCGTCGGGCTCGTCGACCGAGCCGTTCTGGGCCGGATCGCCCTTCTTGATGGCGTCGACGGTCTCCATGCCCGAGACGACATCGCCGACCACGGTGTACTGGCCGTCCAGGAAGTCGCCGTCGGCGAGCATGATGAAGAACTGCGAATTGGCCGAGTTCGGGTCCTGCGAGCGCGCCATGCCGACGGTGCCGCGATCGAAGGTCTCGTCCGAGAACTCCGCTTTCAGGTCCGGCTTGTCGGAACCGCCCATGCCGGTGCCCGTTGGATCGCCGGTCTGGGCCATGAAGCCGTCGATGACGCGGTGGAAGACGACGCCGTCATAGAAGCCTTCCTTGGCGAGTTCCTTGATCCGCTCGACATGGCTGGGGGCGAGGTCGGGCCGCAGCTGAATGTCGATGTCGCCATTCTTGGTGGTGATCACCAGCATGTTGTCCGGATCGGACGACTGGGCGGTGGCAGGCATGGCGAAGGCAGTGGCGGCCAGGGAGACGGCCAGTCCCAGCGATGCGAAAATCTTCATGTCGGACTTACTCCAGCTCTCGCGCCTGCGCTCGGCGTCAGGCGGTCTTTCCTCGTATCGCCTCGGCGACATTGGCAGGAACGAACGCACTCACGTCCCCTCCCATGCGGGCGATCTGCCGAACCAATGTGGCGGTTATGGGCCTCGTCGCCGGCGAAGCGGGAAAGAACACCGTCGTCACCTCCGGTCGCATGACGCCGTTCATGCCCGACATCTGCATCTCGTAATTCAGATCGGTGCCATCGCGCAGGCCCCGCACGATCGCCGTCGCGCCGGCATCGACCGCCGCATCGACAGCCAGGTTGTCGAAGGCCACGACGCGCAGGTCGGCGTTCGACGTGCCACCGGCGCAATCGGCAATCAGCCGGGCCCGCTCGTCGAAGCTGAACATCGGCGTCTTGCCCGGATGCACGCCGATGCCGACGACCACCGCGTCGAAGACCGCCAGCGCCTGGCGGAGAATGTCGAGATGGCCGTTGGTCATCGGGTCGAACGACCCGGGATAGAAGGCGCGTGTCATGTCGTCCTGTCCCCTCGCATGCGGCATCGGTGAGACGCCGCGGACCCGTCCGCCGATGAACGGATGATGAACTGCGGCTTCCGGCATCGTTCAGCGAAACGCTGCTATCTGGAACGAATTGCAACGCGATCCGTTGTCAAGTCGAATAATGGAGAAACACGATGCTGGTCTTCGCCCTGTCCATCGCCATGGTCGTCACCCTCGCAACGGCGACCGCGATCACCCTGCACAATGAATCCCAGGCGCAGCGCCTCCGCGTGACCGCCAATCGCACCCGCACCATGCGCTGAGCTATTTGGGCTCAGACGGCGCCGGGTGTCGAAGCACCGGTTCCGGAGTGAGCGACGAACGGGCCGGCCTGGACCGAGCCCCCGATGCGAAAAGGACTGCCGCGACACGATCGCGGCAGTCCTTTTTTCGTTGTGCGAGCGGCGGCTCTATTCCTGCGGCGGAACATCACCGTCGGGAGCGGCATCGTCCGGACCCGCTCCGTCCGGCGCCGAACCGTCGATGCCACCGTTTTCGATGTCCCCGTCGATCGTGTCGGCCTCGGCTTCGCCCGCCTCGTCGGCACCCTGATCGGGAATGCGCTCGACCGAGACGACGCGCTCGCCGTCGGCCGTCTTGAAGATGGTGACGCCGCGAGTCGCGCGGCCCGCGGTGCGGATGCCCTCGACCGGCACGCGGATGAGCTGGCCGCGATCGGTGACCAGCAGGATCTGGTCGCCGCTCTCCACCGGGAAGCCAGCCATGAGCTGGCCGATCTCGGAGGCCCGGCTGGTGTCGGTGGCACGGATGCCCTTGCCGCCACGGCCGATCACCCGGAACTCGTAGGACGACGACCGCTTGCCGTAGCCGAACTCGCTGACCGTGAGGATCATCTCCTCGGCGGCGCTCAGATAGGCGTAGCGCTCCTGATCGATGGCGACGTCGCCGGCGCCCTCTTCCTCGACCGTCGGCTCGGCGGTAAGGTCGGCATCGGACGCGCCTTCGACGGCACGGCGCATCTTCAGATACGAGGCACGTTCGGCGGGGGTGGCATCCACATGACGCAGGATCGCCATGGAGATGACCCGGTCGCCCTCACCCAGCGAGATGCCGCGCACGCCGACCGAGTTGCGGCCGGCGAAGACGCGCACATCCGTCGCCTGGAAGCGGATGCACTGGCCCGACGCCGCGGTCAGAAGAACGTCGTCATCCTCCGAGCACGTCGCGACGGCGAGGATCTCGTCGCCGTCCTCGTCGAGCTTCATGGCGATCTTGCCGTTGCGGTTGACCTGGGTGAAGTCGGACAGCTTGTTCCGGCGCACCGTGCCGCGGGTCGTGGCGAACATGACGTTCAGCTCGGCGGCCGCGTCCGGATCGCTCGGCAGCGGCAGGATCGAAGTGATCCGCTCGCCCTTCTCCAGCGGCAGCATGTTGATCAGCGCCTTGCCGCGCGACTGCGGCGAGGCCAGCGGCAGCCGCCAGACCTTCTCCTTGTAGACGATGCCGCGCGACGAGAAGAACAGCACCGGCGTATGGGTGTTGGCGACGAACAGCCGGGTGACCGAATCCTCGTCGTTCTTCAGCGACATGCCGGCACGGCCCTTGCCGCCGCGGCGCTGCGACCGGTAGGTGGCCAGCGGCACGCGCTTGATATAGCCGCCATGGCTGACGGTGACGACCATGTCCTCGCGCGGGATCAGGTCCTCGTCGTCCATGTCCGCCGCGCCCTCGGAGAGCTCGGTGCGGCGCGGCGTCGCGAACTCGTCGCGAACCGCGATCAGCTCTTCCTTGATGATCTCGCGAACGCGGACGCGGGACGACAGGATCTCGAGATATTCCCGGATCTCTTCGCCGATCTTGTTCAGCTCGTCGCCGATCTCGTCGCGGCCAAGTGCCGTCAGGCGCTGCAGGCGCAGGTCGAGAATGGCGCGCGCCTGCGCCTCGGACAGACGATAGGTGCCGTCCTCGGAGATGCGGTGGCGCGGATCGTCGATCAGCCGGATCAGCGGCGCCACGTCCTTGGCTTCCCAGGCGCGGGTCATCAACTGCTCGCGGGCGGTCGCCGGATCGGGCGCAGCCCGGATTAGCTTGATTACCTCGTCGATATTGGCGACGGCGATGGCCAGGCCGACGAGGACATGGGCGCGCTCGCGCGCCTTGCGCAGCAGGTACTTGGTGCGCCGGTTGACCACTTCCTCGCGGAACGAGATGAAGGCCGACAGCATGTCGGGCAGCGTCATCTGCTCGGGCCGACCGCCATTCAGGGCGACCATGTTGGCGCCGAAGGTCGTCTGCAACGGCGTGAAGCGGTAGAGCTGGTTGAGGATGACGTCGGACGACGCATCGCGCTTCAGTTCGACGACGACGCGGTACCCCTCGCGGTCACTCTCGTCGCGAATATCGGAAATGCCTTCGATCCGCTTGTCGCGAACCAGATCGGCCATCTTCTCGATCATCGTCGATTTGTTGACCTGGAACGGCACCTCGGTGATGACGATCGCCTCGCGATCGTTGCGCATCGGCTCGACATGCGCCTTGCCGCGCATCAGGATCGAGCCGCGACCAGTCGAATAGGCCGACAGGATGCCCGCGCGGCCCAGGACGATGGCGCCGGTGGGGAAGTCCGGCCCAGGAATGAAGCCCATCAGCTCTTCCAGCGTGATCGCCGGATTGTCGATCATCGCCACGCAGCCATCGACGATCTCGCCGAGATTGTGCGGCGGGATGTTCGTCGCCATGCCGACGGCGATGCCGCCGGAGCCGTTGACCAGGAGGTTGGGGAACCGCGCCGGCAGGACGACCGGCTCCTGCTCGCGCCCGTCGTAATTGTCCTGGAAGTTGACGGTTTCCTTGTCGATATCGGCGAGCAGCGCCTCCGACACCTTGTAGAGACGCGTCTCGGTGTAACGCATCGCCGCCGGCGGATCGCCATCGATCGAGCCGAAATTGCCCTGCCCCTCGATGAGCGGCGCGCGCAGCGACCAGTCCTGCGCCATGCGGACCAAGGCGTCGTAGATCGAGGAATCGCCGTGCGGATGGTACTTACCCATCACCTCACCGACGACACCGGCAGACTTGCGGTAGGGTCGGTTGAAGGTCAGGCCCATGCCGTGCATCGCGTAGAGGATGCGCCGATGCACCGGCTTCAGTCCGTCGCGCACATCGGGAAGCGCACGGCTGACGATCACGCTCATGGCGTAATCGAGATAGCTGCGCTGCATTTCCTCGATGATCGAGATGGAATCGATACCGGTGGGTCGCTCCGGCGGCGTCGTGATGTCGTCTTCGGCCAAGACTGTGTCCCGATTGACTCAAAATTCGTGCTCTGCCTATAGCCCGAACAGCCCGCCGGAGCAATTGCACGGCCCATTTGCACGGCCTCGAAACGCCAATGTTGCCAGCCGCTTACGCGCCATCCAAAAGAAACCGCGACACGCGTCCGGCTTGCAGGCGTGGAAAACCCGCCTTCGCGGCAGGAATCGCCCGATTCGCCGGTTTTCCGGCTGACGGCCTTTGACCGGCTGGCGCCACCTGTTACCGATGGCGAAGGCTTCACGGGATCGCGGAACCCATGTTCGATCTTCTCCTGTCGGGGTTCGTCACCCTCTTCGTCATCATCGATCCACTGGGGCTGGTGCCGCTGTTCCTCGCCCTGACGCCGGAGATGAACGAGAAGGAGCGCCAGCGGACAGCACTGCGCGCCTGCCTGATCGCCTTCGCGATCCTGACGGTCTTCGCCCTCTTCGGCCTCGGAATCCTGCGCACGCTCGGCATCACGCTCGGTGCCTTCCGGGTTGCGGGCGGTCTGTTCCTGTTCTGGATCGCTTTCGAGCTGGTCTTCGAGAAGCGCAATGAGCGCAAGCAGCGCAGCGCCAACAAGGCCGTGGACGATCCGGAGGCTGCCGACGTTGCCGCCTTCCCGATGGCGATCCCGCTGATTGCCGGTCCGGGCGCCATCTCGGCGGTGATCCTGCTCTCCGGCTCGCTGCCCAGCCTCGGTGGTCAGGCGGCGCTCGTCGGGGTGATCTTCACGGCGCTCACCGTAAGCTTCGCCTTCCTCGCTCTCGCCCACCGGGTCGACCGGTTTCTCGGCGTCACCGGGCGCGCGGTGATCTCGCGGCTCCTCGGCGTTCTCCTGGCCGCCCTCGCGGTGCAGTTCGTCGCCGACGGCGCCGCCGAACTCATCCGCACGAGCCAGCAAGGCGCGACGGCCCTGAGCTGACCGCGACACGACGCCGGCAGGACGTCATGGCCCCGGCACGTCACGCCGGGTGAAGCGCTCCGCAAACCGCCGCAACATCCCGTCCGCCCCATCCTGACAACGAAAAAGGGCACCCGGCTTTTGCCGGATGCCCTCTCATTCTGCGATCGGTTTGGCGATCAGAACGGGATTTCGTCGTCGAGGTCGCGGGACGAGCCGCCACCACCGCCACCATAGCCACGGTCGCCGCCGCCACCGCCGCCCTGCTCGATACGGCCACCGCCACCGCCGCGGTCATAACCGCCGCCGCCGCTGCCGCCGCCAGCACCACCGCCGCCGCCTTCGTTGCGGCCATCGAGCATCTGCAGCTCGCCGCGGAACTTCTGCAGCACGACTTCGGTGGTGTAGCGCTTCTGGCCCGACTGGTCCTCCCAGCTGCGGGTCTGCAGGGCGCCCTCGATATAGATCTTCGAGCCCTTCTTCAGGAACTGCTCGGCGACCTTCACCAGGTTCTCGTTGAAGATCACGACGTTGTGCCATTCGGTGCGTTCGCGACGCTCGCCCGACTGGCGGTCGCGCCAGGATTCCGAGGTCGCGATCCGCAGATTGACGACGGCGTCGCCGGAATTCAGGCGGCGGATCTCGGGGTCGGCCCCGAGATTGCCCACCAGAATGACCTTGTTGACACTGCCTGCCATGACGAAACTCCAAATCTGAAAATCGGCGCGACCCTATCCGACCGCGCCGCCGGACGAAAGCAGCCCGTCTCCGTCGTCCACCGCCTTGTCCGCCACCGCTTAAGCGCGATCCTGCGGCGTGGCCGTTGGGCCGGCTCGGCCTTGACTGGAACAAAAAAAGAACATCATTTGACCGGAGTCAAGCAGAGCGGTTCGGACCCCGTCTTGGAAGACTGCGGTCCGGCACCTAAGTAGGGTCCGTTTCCCACCCGCAAGGACTGCATTTCGCGTCATGGCCGAACTCAAGACGATCTCCATTCGCGGCGCGCGCGAACACAATCTCAAGAATGTCGATCTGGAGATTCCGCGCGACAAGCTGATCGTCATGACCGGCTTGTCGGGTTCCGGAAAATCGTCGCTTGCCTTCGACACGATCTACGCCGAAGGCCAGCGCCGCTACGTCGAAAGCCTGTCGGCCTATGCGCGGCAGTTCCTCGAGATGATGCAGAAGCCGGACGTCGACCAGATCGAGGGCCTGTCGCCGGCCATTTCCATCGAGCAGAAGACGACGTCGAAGAACCCGCGCTCGACCGTCGGCACGGTCACCGAGATCTACGATTATCTCCGCTTGCTCTTCGCCCGGGTCGGCGTGCCCTACTCACCCGCCACCGGTCTGCCGATCGAGAGCCAGACCGTCAGCCAGATGGTCGATCGCGTGATGGCGCTGGAGGAAGGCACGCGGCTCTATCTGCTGGCGCCGATCGTGCGCGGCCGGAAGGGCGAGTATCGCAAGGAACTGGCCGAGCTTCAGAAGAAGGGGTTTCAGCGCGTCCGCATCGACGGCGAGTTCCACGACATCGCCGATGCCCCGGCGCTGGACAAGAAGTACAAGCACGACATCGACGTGGTCGTCGATCGCATTGTCGTGCGTGACGACCTGTCGGCCCGGCTGGCCGATTCCATAGAGACCGCGCTCGGTCTGGCGGAAGGCCTCGCGATCGCCGAATTCGCCGACGGCGTCGACGAGAACGGCCATGCCAAACAGCTCGTCTTCTCGGAAAAGTTCGCCTGCCCGGTCTCCGGCTTCACCATCCCCGAGATCGAGCCACGGCTGTTCTCCTTCAACAATCCCTTCGGCGCCTGCCCGCGCTGCGACGGCATCGGCTCACAGCAGGCCGTCGATCCGAAGCTGGTCGTGCCCAACGACGCCTTGACCCTCAAGGGCGGCGCCATCGCGCCCTGGGCGAAATCCTCCTCGCCCTATTACGGCCAGACCCTCGATGCGCTCGGCCGGCAATACGGCTTCAAGCAGACCGATCGCTGGACTGACCTGTCGGAGGAGGCCCGCAACGCCATCCTCCACGGCACCGGCAAGCAGAAGATCGAGTTCCGCTACAATGACGGTCTGCGCTCCTACAAGACCACCAAGGTCTTCGAGGGCGTCGTCACCAATCTGGCGCGTCGGTGGAAGGAGACGGAATCGGCCTGGATGCGCGAGGAGATCGAGCGCTTCATGTCGGCGACCCCCTGCCCGGCCTGCAACGGCTACCGGCTGAAGCCCGAGGCGCTGGCGGTGAAGATCGCCGGCTGTCATGTCGGCGAGATCACCGAGCAGTCGATCCGCGCGGCCGCCGGCTGGTTCGAGGAGCTGCCGTCAAAGCTCACCGACAAGCAGAACGAGATCGCCGTCCGCATTCTCAAGGAGATCCGCGAGCGGCTGC
>Ga0189290_100176_pt1 | contig 39292 bp, 31 predicted proteins | sample UW140minimetaG_FD_130318 | JGI IMG/M metagenome (GOLD analysis project Ga0189290, IMG submission 130318) | Marine microbial communities from the Costa Rica Dome - UW140 mini metaG | ecosystem: Environmental > Aquatic > Marine > Oceanic > Photic zone | place: Costa Rica: the Eastern Pacific...
CGTCCATGTCGGTGCGCCGAAGGGCGCCTCGCGTCTCGCCCAGCGGATCGGCCGCTCCAACCACCGCATGGACGAGCCATCCAAGGCGATCCTCGTGCCGGCCAACCGCTTCGAGGTGCTGGAGTGTCAGGCCGCGCTCGACGCCAACTATCTCGGCGCGCAGGACACCCCAGCCATGCGCGACGGGGCGCTCGACGTCCTCGCCCAGCATGTCCTCGGCATGGCGGTGGCCGAACCGTTCCGGGCCGACGACCTCTATGCCGAGGTGACGACCGCCGCGCCTTACGCGACCCTCGATCGCGAGACCTTCGACCGGGTGGTCGACTTCGTCGCCACCGGCGGCTATGCGCTGCGGGTCTACGAGCGCTATGCCAAGATCGTCCTCACCGAGGACGGCACCTGGCGGGTCAGCCATCCGCGCATCGCCCAGCAATACCGCATGAATGCCGGCACGATCCTCGACGCGCCATCCTTACAGGTGCGACTGATCCGGCGTCGCACCAAGAGCGCGATCGCCCGCGGCGGGCCGATCCTCGGCAAGATCGAGGAGGGCTTCGTCGAGGCGCTGGCGCCCGGCGACACCTTCTCCTTTTCCGGACAGGTGCTGCGCTTCGAGACGATCCACGAGAATCAGTGCCTCGTCACCAAGGCGGTGTCGGAGGATTCCAAGATCCCGACCTATGCCGGCGGCAAGTTCCCGCTGACGATCTTTCTGGCTGCGCAGGTCCGGGCCATGCTGGCCGACCCGGCGCGCTGGGGCGAACTGCCCGAGCAGGTGTCGGACTGGCTGGCCATCCAGCAGCGCAAGTCGCTGATCCCCGGCCCCGACGAGCTGCTGATCGAGACCTTTCCGAACGGCAAGCGGTTCTTCCTCGTCGCCTATCCCTTCGAGGGGCGGCTGGCGCACCAGACCCTCGGCATGCTGCTGACCCGGCGACTGGAGCGGGCCCGGGCCAAGCCGCTCGGATTCGTCGCCACCGACTATGCCATCTCGATCTGGGGCCGCGGCGACATGGGCGCGATGATCGCCGACGGCCGCCTGTCCCTCGATGCGCTGTTCGACGAGGACATGCTGGGCGACGACCTGGAAGCCTGGATGGCCGATTCCTGGCTGCTCAAGCGGACCTTCCGGCAATGCGCGGTGATCTCGGGCCTGATCGAGAAGCGTCATCCGGGCCAGGAGAAGACCGGCCGCCAGGTCACCATCTCGGCCGACCTGGTCTACGACGTGCTGCGCGCCCACGAGCCGGACCACATCCTGATGCGCGCCACCTGGGCCGACGCCGCGACGGGCCTTCTGGACGTTTCGCGGGTGTCGGACCTTCTCGGCCGGATCAAGCACCACATTGTCCACAAGGACCTCGACCGGGTCTCGCCGCTGGCCGTGCCGATCATGCTGCAGATCGGCCGCGAGAGCGTTATGGGCGAGGCGCGCGACGACCTTTTGGCCGAGGCGGCGGAAGAAGAACTGGTCCGCGCCGCGCTCGACTGAGCCGCGGCGCTGGCGATTTCCGCTAGGTCCGGATCTCGTCGGTCCAGACCTTGAAGCCGGTCAGCGTGTTCGGCCCGAACGTATGGGTCAGCGGCACGTCGGAGGCGTCGCGTCCCTGCGCGATCAGGACGCGTCCCCAGCGCGGCGCGTTGTTGCGCGGATCGAAGGTCCACCAGCGGCCGCCGAGATAGACTTCCATCCAGGCCGCGAAATCCATCTCGCCATGGGGCGGCGCCAGCCCGATGTCGCTGATGTAGCCGGTGCAGTAGCGGGTCGGGATGTTCATCGCCCGGCACATGGCAACGGCGAGATGGGTGTAGTCGCGGCACACCCCCACCCGCTCCGAATAGGTTTCGGCTGCGGTGCGCGTCGGGCGGGAATATTCGTAGCCGAAGCGCACATGGTTGTGGACGAAGTCGCAGATCGCCTGCACACGCGGCCAGCCAAGCGGCGTGTTGCCGAACAGCCGCCAGGCCTCCTCCGACAGGAGATCGGTCTCGCAGTAACGGCTGCCGAGGAGAAACAGCAACGTATCGGCCGGCAAATCCTCGACGGCGTGCTGCACGGCATCGAGGCCGACCGGATCGGACAGGCCATCGTCGTGGATGATCCCGTCCGTCCCCAGCGTGAACGCCCCGGCGGGAGCGACCAGACGGTTGCACCAATTGCCGAAACTGTCGCGGTAGTTCTCGATGTTCACCGACGGCGTGGTGACCAGATGGTCCGGCCGCTCGAGCGACCCGGCGCGCGAATAATGAACGTTGAGATTGATGATCATCGGCGTCGGCATCGGGAACTGATAGTTCAGTTCGCAGCCCAGTCGAATGCGCATGCGCGCCCCTTTTCCCGAGCCATGCCCATCCCGTTCCGCCCGGCCACGGCGGCGACGGTCTTCAGCTATTGCAAGCCGAACTACCATGCGGCAGGACGCCGGACCCGGCGCCTCCGGCGCGGGCTCGACCAGCCTCTTCGGACCCTAGGCGCTCGCCAAGGGTTTGGCGAGGCATCGTTATTGCGTCGGGCAGCCACGGCGGGCAGCCAGCTCGGCCTAGCTGAACATCAGCACCGGGCGCAGGCACGAGCGGACGATCTCGCTGGTGGTCGAGCCGATGAAATAGCTGCGGATGCGCGAATGACCGTAGGCGCCCATGACGATCAGATCGATCTCGTCGCGCTCGACATGGGCGGCGATGACAGCGTCGGGCTCGCCCTTCTCCAGAATGCCGGTGGCGTCGTAGCCGGCCGCGTTGAGCGTCTCCACGGCCCGGTCGAGCCGGGGGTCGCTGGTCTTGTCGGAGACCATCAGGAGTTCGCAGGCCGCCCCCTTGAGAAGCGGGCTGGCAACCAGATGGTCCAGCGCCTTGGCAACGCTCGGACCGCCGTCGAAGGCCACAAGGAAGCGCTTGACCGGCCGGAAGGCCCGGGCGCTGACCAGCACCGGGCGTGTCGCGCCGCGCAGGACGCGTTCCAGGTTGGAGCCGAGATGCAGCTTGGCGAAATCGGCCGCCTCGCCGCGCTTGCCGATGACCAGCAGCTCCGCGCCGCTTTCCTGCTCGCGAACCGTGTCCACCAGATCGCCTGAGAGAAGCCGTTCCGAGACGGTTTCGACGCCCCGATCACGCAGCCGCGCGGCGCCTTCCGAGAGCACCAGCCGGCCGCGTTTGCGGGCCAGCCGGCCCTTCTGCTCGTCGAACTCGGCCAGTTCCTTCAGAAGCTGCTCGCGCTCGCCGAGATCGAGACTGCCGGAATAGTCCGCCGGTGCCGACGCCGTGTCGCGCCGCCCGATGACGTGCAGGAGATCGACCTCGGCAGACAGCCGTTCCGCCGCCCAGGCGGCGTTGTCGCAGACGCTCTGCGAATATTGCGAACCGTCGACGAGTGCCAGGATCTTGGTCATCTGGGTCCTCCCTTGCGCGGCGAGTGCTCTCGCCAGTCCTTCCGACGCGACCCGCGGAGCCGCCCCCGTCATGGCGACGGGAACCGACCGGGTTCGCCCGCTTCCATCGGTATTAGTGGCCCGGGGCCGTGTCCAGCGCGCCCGGTTTGTCGGCGACGCCGAGCCGGTCGACCAGGGTCGTGCTGGCCTCGTTCATGCCCAGCACCTCGACCTCGGTGCCCTCGCGGCGGAACTTGATCACCGCGCGGTCGAGGGCGCCGACACCCGACAGGTCCCAGATATGGGCCCGCGAGACGTCGATGATCACCTTGTCCAGGGCTTCTTTGAAGTCGAAAGCGGCGGCGAAATCCTCCGCCGAGGCGAAGAACACCTGCCCGATCACGCGGTAAGTCCGCTCGCGGCCATCGCCCGACAGGGTCGAGGTGACCGAGAAGATCTGCGCCACCTTGGAAGCGAAGAAGATGCCCGAGAGCATCACGCCGACAATGACGCCGATGGCGAGATTGTGCGTCCACACGACCGTGATGACGGTCGCCAGCATGACGATCGACGAGCGCCGCGGATGGGTCTTCAGATTGACGATGGATTCCCAGGAGAAGGTACCGATCGACACCATGATCATGATGGCGACCAGCGCCGCCATCGGGATCACCGCCACCCAGTCGCCGAGAACGACGATCAGGAACAGAAGCGTCACGCCGGCGAAGAAGCAGGACAGCCGGCCACGGCCGCCCGACTTCACGTTGATCACCGACTGGCCGATCATCGCGCAGCCCGCCATGCCGCCGAAAAAGCCGGTGACGGTGTTGGCGATGCCCTGACCGTAGCATTCCTGGTTCTTGTTCGAACCGGTGTCGGTCAGGTCGTCCACCACCTGGGCCGTCATCAGCGACTCCAGAAGGCCGACCACCGCGATGCCCGCCGAATAGGGCAGGATGATCTGCAGCGTCTCGAGCGTGAACGGCACGTCCGGGATGAAGAAGGTCGGCAGCGAGGACGGCAGGTCACCCATGTCGCCGACGACCCGAAGGTCGAGGCCGAAGGTCAGCGACAGGGCGGTCAGGACGACGATCGTCACCAGCGGCGACGGCACCGCCGTGGTGACGCGCGGCAGGAGGTAGATGATGGCCAGACCCAGCGCGACCATGGCGTAGGTGATCGACGGCACCCCGACGAGTTCGGGGATCTGCGCCATGAAGATCAGGATCGCCAGGGCGTTGACGAAGCCGGTCATCACCGAGCGCGAGACGAAGCGCATGGCGTTGCCGAGCTTAAGGACGCCTGCCAGGAGCTGCAGCAGACCGGCAAGGATGGTCGCGGCGAAGAGGTACTGCAGACCGTGATCGGCGACGAGCGTGATCATCAGGACGGCAGTCGCCGCCGTCGCGGCCGAGATCATGCCCGGTCGACCGCCAAAGATCGCCGTCAGAACGGCGATCGAGAAGGACGCGTAGAGGCCGACCTTCGGGTCGACGCCAGCGATGATCGAGAAGGCTATGGCTTCGGGGATCAGGGCGAGCGCCACGACGAGACCGGACAACAGGTCGCCGCGGATATTGCCAAGCCAGTCGGCGGAAAGGGTGCGAGTCGAAAACATCGGCTCCAGGAACATCTGCACGTCGTGCAGCGGCTGTGGCTTCGGCGGTGCCGGCCATGCGCGATCTGGCACGAAATGTGATTGGCCGAGGGATAGGCGCCCGGCATAGCCACCTGCCGGGGCAGGTCCATGTTGCGGCGCAAACATCGCCGATTGCGGCGGGCAAATCAACCCGCGACAATATCCGCCTTGCATCTGCCTGAATGCTCGTCTCGATAGAACGAAACGCGAATCAAATAACAGAACGGGACGTTGCGAATGAATGCGCTGGCGCGGCGAAGGCGGCAGACGGAATGCGAGGCGGTGGAAACACTCCTCGCCGGCGCGCGCCTCGTCTGCGATCCCTCCGGCGTCCTCTACGCTCCTGAGGAGCGCCTTCTCGTCGTCTCGGATCTGCATCTCGAAAAGGGTGCGGCCTTTGCCCGCCGAGGCATGATGCTGCCGCCCTACGACACGGCCGTGACCCTCGATCTGCTCGAAGCAGCCCTGACCCGCTACCGGCCGGCACGCGTGATCAGCCTTGGTGATTCCTTCCACGACCGGAATGGCGCCGCGCTGATGCCGACGGCCTTTCGCGACACGCTCCGTCGCCTGATGGCCGGCCGCGACTGGGTCTGGATCTCCGGCAATCACGATCCGGAGCCACCTGCTTTCGTGGGCGGTGAGACACGCCAGGAGATTGCCGTCGGACCCTGGACCTTCCGGCACGAGCCAAGCGCCGCCTATCGCGCCGGCGAGGTGGCCGGCCATCTGCATCCGGTCGCACGCGTCGCCAACGGCGCGCGCTCGACCCGTGGCGCCTGCTTCGCCAGCGATAGCGCCCGCATGATCATGCCGTCATTCGGTGTGACGACAGGTGGCCTCAATGTGCTTGATCGCGCCTTTCACGGCCTGTTCGATCTGGCCAAGGCGAAGGCCTACGTGATCGGCCTGACCCGCATCTATCCGATCGGCTTTCGCTCCCTCAGTGCAGGCTAGCGCTCAGAAGGTCGCGGCAAAGGCCACGAGCTGACACAGCGTGACCACGACCGTCAGTACCAGACGAAGCCGGCCGAACCAGTCCGGCAGCGCCCGTTGGCGCGCCGCCAGCACGTCCCAGACCCCGACCAGCGCGAAGGCAATGGCGAAGCCGGCGAACATCCACGGCGTGGGAACGAACAACAGCGCCCAGCCGACCAGCGATGCCAAAACCGACAGGACGAGAATGCGCCGCTGCCCCTGTTCGCGCCACAAGCCTGCGCCCCACCGAATGCCACCCAGAAAGGCGAGAATTGTCGCGGAATACCCGGACAGGGCCAGAACGAGTTGCGGATAAGCGATGAAGGCGCGGCCTGCATAGGCGAGCGCCGCAGTCATGGCGACAAAAGGGATCAGCCCGAGCAGACCAAGCACCCACGCGGTCTTGTGCGTGATGTCGGTCGGCGCGCCAGCACCGTCCAATGGAGCGGCCGGCTCACCACGGGTTCGATCAGATTCCATCATGCTGACCCAACTAGGTCAGAAGGGTGAAAAGCGTAAGCACTCCGACTGATCAATCGCGCTTGAAGACGACACGGCCGAACCAGCCCATGAAAATCGCCAGCGCCACGGCGAAGAGTCCGTAGAGAAATGCATGATTGCGGGCGAAGTTGTCGACCAGGGCCTCGAAGCCGATCTTGCTGACCAGCAGTGGTTCACTGCTCTGGCGAATGAAGATTCCATTGCGAAACAGGAAGGCACGCACCGTGTGGTTGCCGACCGGAAGATCGGCAGGCAGCTGCAAATCGGCACGAAACAGAGTGGCGCTCACGAACTCGACGCTGCCGATGGTTTGGTTGTAAAGCCCCCGCTCCCGCCGGATCCGCCGGAGCGCCGTGGCATATTCGTCGCGGTTCGGCACCAGCGTCGGATCCTCGTCCGCCGGCGCTGGAATCTCCAGCGTCTCCGGCTTGAGGAAGACATGTGACTTGCCGCCCTCATTGGTGCTCAGCCGCAGGTCGTCGATGCCCATCGAGAGGCTGACGCGGAAGCTTTCGCGGGTGATGTCGCTGAGCGGTCGAGTCGATGCCAGCGCGTAGGATGCCGGTGCGATATTGAAGGTCTCCGACCCGCGGTTGATCCACAGACCGAGCGTGCGTTCCTTCTTGCGCACCACGACAGGTTGGCGCGGTCCGACCAGCGAGACGACGATGTCGTAGCGCTGCTGGCGCAGGATTCGGGCATCCGCATTGTCGAGCGCACCGAAGATGACCAGCCGGGTGCCGGAAAAGTCGGAGGTGATGCCGATGCGGTCGGTGGAGAGGCCGATCTCGAAGGTTTCCAGCGCCCCCTGCCCGGCCACGGGACTGGGCGCGGCCACCATCAGGATGCATGCCGCGACGAGACCGATGGCGCGTCGGCCGGCGAACCGGCGGCAGGGATCGAGAAGCGAGGAGACGACCGCCCTCATCCGATCTCTCCGCTCGGCATGCTGGTGGAATAGGGCTCGACCGGTGTAGACACCAGCTCGAAGCCAAGACGGAGGGCGACAGCCAGGACGAGCAATGCAAGCAGCGCTCGCAACTGGTCACCCCGCAGCTTGCGGCCGGCCTCGGCGCCGAACTGCGCACCGATCACCCCGCCCAGCATCAGGAAGAAGGCCAGGACGACGTCGATCGTGTGATTGGTCGAGGCCTGCAGCACCGTGGTCACCGCCGCGGTGAAGATGATCTGGAACAGCGAGGTGCCGATGACGACGTTGGTCGGCACCCGCAGCAGATAGATCAGTGCCGGCACCATGATGAAGCCACCTCCGACACCCATGATGCCGGCGAGGGTGCCGATCAGGAAGCCGATGCCCAGCACCGGAATGACCGATACGAACAGCTTGGAGCGCTGGAACCGCATCTTCAGCGGCAGGCCATGGATCCAGTTGTGCTTGCCGGAACGACGGATCTCACCCGACCCGCCGTTCGAGCGCCGCAGCGACTGGATGCTCTCGACCAGCATCAACCCACCGACGCCGCCGAGAAACACGACATAGAGTAGCGAGACCACCAGATCGAGTTGGCCGATCCGTCTGAGCAAGGTGAACAGGGCAACGCCAGCTGCCGACCCCGCGGCGCCGCCGATCAGCAGGACCGTCCCGAGCTTGAGATCCACCGTGCCGCGCTTGTAGTGCGCGAGGGCGCCCGAGAACGACGAGGCGATGACCTGGTTGGCGCCGGTAGCGACCGCGACCGCCGGGGGAATGTTGTAGAAGATCAGGAGCGGCGTGATCAGGAAGCCGCCGCCAACCCCGAACAGGCCCGACAGGAATCCCACGGCGGCGCCCATCCCGAACAGGACGACCAGATTGACCGAAAGTTCCGCGATCGGGAGATACAGGTTCACGTGCGGTCCGGCTCAAGGGGTTGATGGAGCCAAGGAAAAGGGGGCCGAACCGTCTTGGCCCGAACCCCCTTGCCTGTCAAATAACGATCCGCGTGGACGAGATCGCTGGTCCGTCCGTCAGCCGTCCTTGCGTGCCAGCAACGCCCGGATCAATGTCTCGTCGATGCTGCCGTCCGCCGTCAGGCCGGCTTCCTTCTGGAAGGCCTTGATGGCTGCTGTCGTCTGCTGGCCCACGACACCGTCCGGCGCTCCGGGCTCGTAGCCGAGCTTGATCAGGATCGCCTGGATGTTGCGGATCGCCCGCTTCATGTCGATGGTCGAGGTGTGCATGGGCGCCGTCTCTTCGGCCCATGCGGCGGGAACGTCGACGGTGTTCACGGCTTCGTCACGAGGCTTCGTCTCGAAGGCCGCGACGCTGGCTTCGGCCTGCTGCAGCCGCTCCGGCGTCAGGGACTTGGCCACTTCGTCGCGTTTGCGACCCGCGTCGTTGTCACCGGCCTTGGCCACCACCGAGAACCATTTGAAGGATTCGGTGAGGTCCTGATCAACGCCGGCACCGCGCGCATACAGAATGCCGAGATTGTACTGGCTGTCGGTCATGCCGAATTCTGCGGCACGCTCGAACCACTGCGCGGCGAGCTTGGGCTCGGACTTGCCGTCGACCCCCGTGGCAAACAGCACGGCCAGATTGTGCATGGCGCGCACATTGCCCTGCTCGGCTGCCTTCAGATACCAGTCGCGGGCCGCGACCGTGTCGCGGACAACGCCGTTCCCCTTCTCGTAGAGCGTGCCGAGACTGTACTGGGCCGGGGCAAAGCCGCGCTCAGCGGAGTTCTGGAACCACGTTGCGGCAGTGGCCGGCTGCGGTTCCCGGTCGCGCCCTTCCATCAACCGCAGCCCGATCTCGAAGATTGCCTTGGGATCACCGTCGGTCGCGGCCGTGGTCAGCGCGTCGTTGCCGATGCCCTCGGGGATCGGCGGGACCGGGCCGACTGACATGCTGGCCGCCGTGGCGCCGGCTTCGGCGACGTCGGCACCGGTCGTGGGCTGGAAACCGGCCGTGTCGGGTGCGCCGCTCAGGGAGCGGCTGATCAGCGTGTCCGTATTGGCTGGCGCCGTCTCCGGTCCGGCATCGGCGATCAGTGCACGCGGGCCCGAGGCGCTGGGCGTCAGTGCCGCAGGTGACATCAGACTGTCGGAAGCGTCACCAACGGCGTCGGCGGATCGGGTCTCGGTACTGTCCGTCGTCACAGCCGGTGCCGTGGCCGCGGCCGGCGTGTCCGCCCGGTCGGCCGCATCAGCATTCGTACCGCCCACCGTGTCGCTCGCCACGAGCGGTGCCGTCTCGGTCTGCTGAGCCAGTGAGGCGGGCTGGCCGAGGTCGGCCACCTCCTCGTTGTCGTCGGGCGCGTTCAGCGCCTGACCGAGCGGCAGTGCCATCAGTGCCAGAAGCACTGCGCCGATCGCCATCAGGATAGGCTTGCGGCGACGTGCGATGAAGTCGGTGACGCCATTGCCGTCGCCACGATCCTCGCCGCCCTTGTCGCCGGAACGCAGACCCTCGGCTTCGGATGCCGCCGCCATGGCGGCGCGCCGTGCCGCGGCGATGAAATCAGCCTTGCCGCCTTCGTCCGCCTCGCCGGCCTGGCCAGCTTGCTGAGCGCGAACCCGCTGCAGCAGCGCGGCGATGTCCGGCGTGCCGGAGCCGATGGCCAACGGCCGATTCGCCTCTTCGGATTCGAAAATGTCGGCAGCATCGAGCGACGGCGCTTCGACGGGCGGAACCGCACGGGAAGTCTCGTCTTCGTCATCCGGCAGTTCGGCAACCAGCAGGTCGGGATCGGCCTCGTACCGCGCATCCGTTGCGTGGGCGGTCGCGGCTTCGGTCTGGAGAGGCTGCTGGCTCGCACCGCGCTTGCGGCTCAACAGACCGCGAAGCCCCTTCGCAGTCTGCGGGGCCGCGGCGACAGCTGCTTCGGGGTTCACCTGCGCATGGCGAGCCTGGCCTGCCGACGCATCGCCGTCTTCATGCCGGCGCGCATCGCGCTGCATCTCTTTGTCGATGGTGTCGATGCGCTCGACCAACCGGATCAGCGTCGCATGGACGGTCTTGAAGAATTCCTGAGACTGCTCTCCGGTCTGGCGCGACAACGCTTCCAGCGAACGCAGATCTTCCGAAAGCTGCGCGACATGTTCGCCCTGGCGCAGATCGCCGGATTCCAGCATCTGGCGGATCGCCTCGTCGGCGGCGGCCTTGGCCGAAGCGACGATAGCGTCACGGTTCTCGTCGAGCCGACGCTCGATATCGGCGAGGCGCTCGTCGAGCTCGGGGGCCACCATGGCACCGGGGACGCCGCTCTCGCCGATCTGATCGGACAACCGCGCGATCTGTGCGCCAAGCGAGCGGACGAGATCGTCGTCGACGCGCGAGGCCGAGGCGAGTTCGATCTGTTCGGCGAGCGTCTGCAGCCGGTTCTCGATGGCAACGGCTTCGAGGGACGATCCCTCACTGGCGTGCAGCAGATGTTCGAGCCGGCTCGAGAACGCCTCGATCCGCTGGGCGAGGTCTGCCGCGGCCGATCCTCCGGCCAGCGATTCGATCTGGTCCGACAACTCGCCGATGCGACCGGACAGCACCTGGGTGTCGCCTTCTTCCGCGAGCTGGTCGACCCGTGCCGTCAGCCCTTGAAGCCGGGCCTCGATCCGCTCGACCGGGCTCATGTCGATCGCCGGGGCGCGGCTGGCAGCCGCCACGATCGCGCGGGAAATCTCGTCGAGCCGCTCTTCCAGCTGAGCGAAATGATCGAGTTCGAATTCGTCCTGCTGTTGCTTGGCGATCGCCTCGATGCCCACCGCCAGCGCGTGCACCCGCTGCTCCAGCGGGGCGATGGCCAGCGTCTCCGGCAACCGTGCCAGCGCTGCCTCGAGCTGCTCCATGCGGCCCGACATCGCCTCGATCTTGCCCTCGATCTCGCGCGAGGCGAACTTGTCCTCCAGCGCGTCCCAGCGTTCCTCGACGGCGCGCATCGATTTTTCCGATGCCAGCGTCTCCAGCTTGCCGCGCAGACCGTTGATCTCGGTCTTGAGCATGTCGGAAATGCCGCCCTCGGCAAATTCCTGGAACACCGCCGTGTGGCGTGCCTCGAACTCGTCCAGCCGGCGCTCCACCGACTTGACGTGATCCTCGCTGGCCAGGGACCCAAGCGAAACGCGGATGCGCTCCAGCTCATCCTTCAGGTCGCGGCGCGCCCGGCTGTCCTCTTCGGCGCGGTCGCTGAATTCGGTGCCGACCGCGTCCCAGCGCCGGCCGAGATCCTTGACGGTTTCCTCACGGGCCATCTCGCCGACGAGCGAGCGCATGGCTTCCAGCTCCTTGCGCAGCGACTGCACCGCTTCACGATCAGCGCCGCCATCGGCCATCCGCGACAGCCCGTCGTCGACCCGGGCGATCTCGGCGTCGATCGTCTCGGCGCTGGCACGATCGGCGATCATGCCCCGCAGATCGTCGAAGGCATGGCGCATGTCGTCGAACCGGGTCTTCAGGCTGCGATTCATGTCCTCGCGCAGTTCCGCGCGCAGCCGATCCAGATCGCGGGAAATATCCGACATGCCGTTGGCCGCGCCGCGGGCGGCAACCGGGGCCAGCGGCGTCTCGTCCTGGTCGTCGTCCCGTTCGCGGTCGAGCATCTGCTGCCGCATGACGATCTGGGAAACTGCTTCCGACAGGGTCGGCCGGCTCCTGCGCGACGTGTCGCCGGGCTTGGCCGCAGACGGGCTGCGGGGTGCCGGTGCCTCGGCACGGGGCGTCACCGGCGTCGCCTCTGCCGCAGGACGCGGCACGGGCGCAGCGGCACTCATCTGCGACAAACGCTGTTCGAGCTGTTCCAGAGTCCGGCTGAGCGTATCGAGGGACGAATCGTCGCGGTGCGATCCACCATGCGGCAATGTCGACTTCTTCTCGGCCATATCCAACTTCCCGATCGGCTTGAGCCTCGATGGGCCGGCTCCAGGGCCTCGTGGCACCTGATGCAAAATTCGTCTAACAGGGTTAATTGCGGGTTAACCCCGTTACGGCTTCGTTAGTGATTATCAGGGGAAGCCGGACCGAAGCTGGACCGGCAATTGACGCTACGTCTTGTAACAGCCTCAATTAGCGCTTTATTCGCCCTTCAACGGCGTCAGGCCGAATCGGGACGAGTCGCCGCCCCTGAGGTGCGCGCCGTTCAAACGAATGCGCAGTTACGGATTTCACGACATGACCAATGCGAAGCTTGCCGAGCGCGAAGACGACACGACGTCGATCGACATCGGCTTTCTGCTCAACCTTGACGACCAGGCGGCCACCGACAAGGAGCTATTCAAGATCGGCGACCTGTCGAAGGAATTCGGCGTCACGCTGCGCACCCTCCGCTTCTACGAGGATCGCGGCCTTCTGGCTCCGGAGCGCCGGGGCACGACGCGTCTTTACAGCCGGCACGACCGCACCCGCCTGCGGCTGATCCTCCTGGCCAAGACGCTGGGCTTCTCGCTGACCGAAGCCAAGCAGATGATCGAGATCTATCATCAGCCCAACGGCAAACGGAAACAGCTCGAGGTCGTGCTGGAGCGCTTCGAGGAGCAGCAGGAGATCCTGCAGGACCAGAAGCGCGAGATCGAGGATTCGATCCACGCCATGGACGTCTCCATCAACTACGTCCGCGCCCGCCTGAACGAAGTCACCGACTGACGATCCGGCGGGCGCGTCTGACGATGCGCCCGCCGCTTCCCGCCCGGTCAGGCCGCCGCCACGCTTCGCGCCGGCCGCATCTGCCCTGATCCCGGCTTTCGCGCGCGGCGCGCGTCCCCTCCCGGCTCTCCATATCCCGTCCCGCGACACAGGCGTGTCACCCGCCCATGCGACATCATGTGTGGTCCATCCATGCCGATCTGCCATTGACGTTTACGTCAAAGTTAGCGATAAGCCGCCGACGCTCGAGACGGAGGAATCGCATGCCGACCTACCAGGCCCCCACCGAAGACACGCTGTTCGTCCTGAACGACCTGCTCGGCTTCGACCGCTACAACAATCTTCCCGGTTTTGCGGACGCATCGCCCGACGTCGTCGAAGCCATCCTCGGCGAGGCCGGCCGCGTCGCCAGCGAAGTGCTGCAGCCGCTGAACCGGGTCGGCGACCTCGAGGGCTGCAACCGCGCCGCCGACGGCTCGGTGACGACGCCCAAGGGCTTCAAGGCCGCCTACGACACCTTCCGCGAAGGCGGATGGGGCAGCCTGCCCTTCGACCCCGCATATGGCGGCCAGGGCCTGCCGCACACGCTCGCCACCGCCGTGTCAGAATACATGTCCTCGGCCAACATGGCCTTTGCCATGTATCCGGGCCTGACCGCCGGCGCGATCGCCGCGATCTCGGTTCATGGATCAGACGAGCAGAAGCAGACCTACCTGCCGAAGATGATCGAGGGCTCGTGGACCGGCACCATGAACCTGACGGAGCCGCATTGCGGCACCGATCTCGGCCTGCTGCGTACCAAGGCGGTGCCGCAGGATGACGGCAGCTACCGCATCTCCGGCCAGAAGATCTTCATCTCCGCCGGCGAACACGACATGGCCGACAACATCGTCCATCTGGTCCTCGCCCGTATCGAGGGCGCGCCGGAGGGCGTGAAGGGCATCTCGCTCTTCATCGTGCCGAAATTCGTCCTCGACGCCGACGGCAATCCCGGCGAGCGCAACGGCGTCGTCTGCGGCTCGCTCGAAGAGAAGATGGGCATCCACGGCAACGCTACCTGCGTCATGAACTACGACGACGCGACCGGCTACCTCATCGGCGAGGCCGACAAGGGCCTGCGCGCCATGTTCACGATGATGAACGAGGCGCGGCTCGGCGTCGGCGTCCAGGGCCTGGCGGTCTCGGAAGTCGCCTACCAGAACGCCGTCACCTATGCCCGCGAACGCATCCAGGGCCGCTCGCTCTCCGGCGCCAAGGCACCGGAGAAGAAGGCCGACCCGATCATCGTCCATCCCGACATCCGCCGCATCCTGATGACCATCCGGTCGATCAACGAGGCCGGCCGGGCGCTGGTCCTGTGGACCGCGCTGAAGGGCGACCTGTCGCATCGCGCCGAGGAGGAGAAGGAGCGTCAGGCCGCCGACGACTGGATGGGCCTGATGACCCCGGTCATCAAGGGTGTCCTCACCGACAAGGGCTTCGACAACGCGGTGATGGCCCAGCAGGTCTATGGTGGCCACGGCTATATCGGCGAATGGGGCATGGAGCAGTTCGTTCGCGACGCCCGCATCGCCCAGATCTACGAGGGCGCCAACGGCATCCAGGCGCTCGACCTCGTCGGCCGCAAGCTCGGCCTCAACGGTGGCCGCGCGGTGCAGTCCTTCTTTGCCGAGGTCGGCCAGTTCTGCGAGGAGAACCGTGGCAACGAGACGATGGCACCCTTCACCAAGGCGCTGAAGAAGGGCCTGAACGACCTGCAGCAGGCCACCATGTGGCTGATGCAGAACGCCATGGCCAAGCCCGACAATGCCGGCGCCGCCTCGACCGACTACATGCACCTCTTCGGCCTCGTCGCCATGGGGTACATGTGGGGCCGCATGGCCAAGGTCGCCCAGGAGAAGATCGCCGCCGGCGCCAATGGCCGCTCGGAGTTCATGGAGAAGAAGCTCTTGACCGCGCGCTTCTACATGGAGCGGGTGATGCCGGAGAGCGCCGCCCATCTGGCGCGCATCTCCACCGGCGCCGATTCCATGATGGCGATGGACGCCGACGCCTTCTAGGCGGCGACCGCCCGGGAGGGCGTCCGGCAGCGGCGGCCATTGCCTTGGCGCAGCCGGGTGGCCATGTCGGAGGCGACCGGACACTGCACCCGTCGCGCTCTGGCGACGGGCCGACCCGGCCACGCAAGGCCGGGTCCATGAGGATTTCATCGCGGCATACGGCGCGCCGCCCGCAGGCGGCCTGGGCGCGCGGAACACGGAGGAACATCAATGACCGAAGCCTATATCTACGATCACGTCCGCACGCCCCGCGGCCGCGGCAAGAAGGACGGCGCGCTGCATGAGGTGCCCGCCGTGCGCCTCGGCGCCAAGGTTCTGGAAGCCCTGCGCGACCGCAACGGCATCGACACCCGCACCGTCGACGACATCATCTTCGGCTGCGTCGATCCGGTCGGCGAAGCCGGTTCGGTGATCCCGCGCGCCAGCGCCTTCGAGGCCGGCTACGACTTCGCCGCCCCGGGCATGCAGATCTCGCGCTTCTGCGCCTCCGGCCTCGACGCGGTGAATCTCGGCGCCGCCAAGATCGCCCAGGGCGCCGAGGACATCGTCATCGCCGGCGGCGTGGAATCCATGTCGCGGGTCGGCATGGGCATGTCCGGCGGCGCCTGGATCATGGATCCGTCCGTGGGCATCCCCTCCTATTTCATGCCGCAGGGTGTCTCGGCCGATCTGATCGCCACGAAATACGGCTTCTCGCGCGACGACGTCGACGCCTATGCCGTCGAGAGCCAGAAGCGCGCCGGCAAGGCGTGGGAGGACGGCCGTTTCGCGAAGTCCGTCATTCCGGTCAAGGACCAGAACGGCCTGACCATCCTCGACCGTGACGAGCACATGCGCCCGTCCACCGACATGCAGTCGCTCGGCAGCCTCAACGCCTCCTTCGCCATGCATGGCGAGATGGGCGGCTACGACGCCGTCGGCATCCAGGCCCATCCCGAAATCGAGGCCGTCAATCACGTCCATCACGCCGGCAATTCCTCCGGCATCGTCGATGGCGCCGGCGCCGTCCTGCTCGGCTCCAAGGCCGGCGGCGAAGCCCTCGGCGTCAAGCCGCGCGCCCGCATCAGGGCCTTCGCCAATATCGGCTCCGATCCGGCACTGATGCTGACCGGCCCGGTCGACGTGACGGAAAAGCTCCTGAAGCGCGCGGGCATGACCATCGGCGACATCGACCTGTTCGAGCTGAACGAGGCCTTCGCGGCCGTCGTCCTGCGCTACATGCAGGCCTTCGACATCGACCACGACAAGATCAACGTGAATGGCGGCGCCATTGCCATGGGCCATCCGCTCGGCGCCACTGGCGCGATGATCTTCGGCACGGTGCTCGACGAGCTCGAGCGTCAGGGCAAGCAGACTGCGCTGGTCACCCTTTGCATCGGTGCCGGCATGGGCACCGCCACGATCATCGAGCGGGTCTGAGGCGACATGCTGCCGGGGCTGGGGTCAGGCGACGTGCTGGACACCGATCTCATGCGGATGCACCGCGAGCGCCGGCAGCGCCTCGAAGGCCGGCTTGGCGAAGTAGTAGCCCTGGAACAGGGTGACGCCCGCCGCCTTCAGCGCCGCGAACTCGGCCGCCGTCTCGACGCCCTCGGCCAGCACCGTGATGTCGAGCTCGCGGGCGACGAACAGCGTCGCGGCGAGGATCGTCTGGCGGGCACGGCTGGTGTCGATGCCGCGCACCAGATGCATGTCGATCTTGATCAGGTCGGGCTGGAAGTCGGCGAGCAGTCCCAGTCCGGCATAGCCCGCCCCGAAATCGTCGAGGGCCGTGATGAAGCCCATCTTGCGGTACTCGGCGATGATGTTTTGCAGATGCGCGACATCGGTCATCTGCTCGCTCTCGGTGAACTCGAACATGATCGAGGTCAGCGGGAAGCTGCTCTTGCGGGCGGCGGCAAGGGTCGCGCGCAGGCAGGCGGACGGCTCGTAAACGGCATTCGGCAGGAAGTTGATCGACAGATGTGGCAAGTCGGCGGAGGGGAAGAGTCTGGCGGCCAGATCGATCGCCTTCACCCGGCAGGCCTGGTCGAAGCGGTATTTCTGCTCGGCCGAGACCTGCGACAGGATGCTGTAGGCGCCCTCCCCGTTGAGGCCCCGCACCAGAGCCTCGTAGCCCCAGATCCGCTCCGACGCGATGTCGAGGATGGGCTGGAAGGCCATCGAGAACTCGAAGTCCAGCGGGCGGGAGGTCTGGCAGCCGGGGCAACTTGCGGACATGGGGCGGCAACTCGTCGATGCATCGGAAGGCCTGCATCGTAAGGGGTGATTGGTTTAACAACTCTGAAAGTTTCAAGCCTCCGCCGGCAGCAAGGCCTTGGCGGAACATCGAAAATGATAGACGGCAATCGTCCGATCTGGGAGCGAATTGATGAACAGCGAGAACTTCACCATCGAGATCGACGGCGACGGCCTGGCCCTCGTCACCTGGGACATGCCCGGACGCTCGATGAACGTCTTCACCCAGGAGGTCATGGGTGAGTTCGACGCCATGGTCGACGAGATGGTCGCCGACGCGGCGGTCAAGGGCGTCGTCATCACCTCCGGCAAGTCCGGCTCCTTCACCGGCGGCGCCGACTTGAAGATGCTGTCCGGCATGTTCGAGAGCTTCGAGACGAAGAAGCGCGAGAACCCCGACGAGGCGATCCGCGAGCTCTTCGACGGGGCCGGCCGCATGTCCTGGATCTGGCGCAAGCTGGAGACCTGCGGCAAGCCCTTCGTCGCGGCGATCAATGGCACCTGCATGGGCGGCGGCTTCGAGCTGGCGCTCGCCTGCCACGGCCGTGTCGCGGCCAGCAGCGCCAAGATGGGCCTGCCCGAGGTCAAGGTCGGCATTTTCCCCGGCGCCGGCGGCACCCAGCGCGTGCCGCGCCTGACCGATACCCAGAGTGCCCTGCAGATGCTGCTCAAGGGCTCCACCCTGACGGCCGACAAGGCCAAGGGCATGAAGCTGATCGACGCGGTCGTGGCACAGGACGAGCTCGTCGCCACGGCGAAGGAGATGCTGAAGTCGGGGCTGTCCGCGGTGAAGCCGTGGGACCAGAAGGGCTTCAAGCTGCCCTCCGGCCCGGTCTATTCACCGCAAGGTGCACAGGTCTGGCCGGCGGTCGCCTCGCTCTACCGCAAGGAGACCAACGACAATTATCCTGGCGCCCGCGCCATCGTGAAATGCGTCTATGAGGGCCTTCTCGTCCCCATGGACACCGCGCTGACCATCGAGCAGCGCTACTTCACCGAGGTCCTGCAGACGACCGAGGCGGCGATGATGATCCGCTCGCTCTTCGTCTCCATGCAGGAACTCAACAAGGGCGCCCGCCGGCCAAAGAACGTGCCAGCCAGCGATCTGAAGACGGTCGGCATTGTCGGCGCCGGCTTCATGGGCGCCGGCATCGCCTATGTCGCGGCCCAGGGCGGCCTCGACGTCGTCCTCATCGACCGCGACCAGGAGGCCGCCGACAAGGGCAAGGCGCATTCGCGCAAGCTGATGGAAGGCCTCGTCTCCAAGGGCCGCGCGACCAAGGAACAGGCCGAGGCCGTGCTGGCGAAGATCACCGCCACGCCGGACTACGACGCCCTGAAGAATGCCGATCTCGTCGTCGAGGCGGTCTTCGAGGACCGCGACGTCAAGGCCGAGGTGACGAAGAAGGTCGCCGCCGTCCTGCGCAAGGACGCGATCTACGCCTCCAACACCTCCACCATCCCGATCACGAGCCTCGCCGAGGCCTTCGAGGATCAGGAGCGCTTCATCGGCATCCATTTCTTCTCGCCGGTCGACCGGATGATGCTGACCGAGGTAATCCTTGGCGAGAAGACCGGCGACAAGGCCCTGGCCGTCGCGCTGGATTTCGTGCGGGCGATCAGGAAGACGCCGATCGTCGTCAACGACACCCGCGGCTTCTTCGCCAATCGCTGCGTGCTCCGCTACATGTCGGAAGCCTACGACATGCTGGTCGAGGGCGTGCCGCCGGCGATGATCGAGAATGCCGCCAAGTTCGCCGGCATGCCGGTCGGCCCGCTCGCCCTCAACGACGAGACCGCGGTCGATCTGTCGCTGAAGATCATGAAGGCGACCATGCGCGACATGGGCGAGGATTCGGTCGATCCGCGCCACTTCAAGCTGGTCGAGCAGATGAACGGCGACGGCCGGCTCGGCCGCAAGGCGGGCAAGGGCTTCTACGACTATCCGGCCAAGCCCGCGAAGAAGTCGCTGTGGCCGGGCCTGAAGGACATGTTCGAGCAGCAGCCGGCCGACCAGATCGACTTCGAGGAGCTCAAGCAGCGCTTCCTCGCCACGATGGCGCTGGAAGCGGCGCGCACCATGGAGGAAGGCGTCGTCGTCGACCCCCGCGAGGCCGATGTCGGCTCGATCCTCGGCTTCGGCTACGCGCCCTATACCGGCGGCACGATCAGCTACATCGACGGCATGGGCACCAGGGCCTTTGTCGCGCTCTGCGAGAAACTCGCCGCCAAGCATGGCGAGCGCTTCGAACCGACGCCGCTGCTGCGCGAGATGGCAAAGACCGGCGAGACCTTCTACGGACGCTTCCCGCCGGAAGGCTCGAAGGCCGAAGCCGCCTGATCACGCTTCCTTCGACGCCAGCCAGACATGGGGGAGGACCGGAATCGGTTCTCCCCCTTTTTCTTGCCCGCCAGCGGCGAATGCTTTTCATTCAGTGACGAAACGGTTTGCAACGCCGAACGGCCATAATTTAAAGCTTTAAGACAAGACGAGGGACGTTCGCACCGACGCACCAGCCATGGCGCGCGGAAATTTGCGGCAGGCGCGCCCCGGAGCTGCCATCGGCGCCCGGCGCGGCACGCGGCCGACGAGGAGAAGCAGGATGACGAGGGGGCCGCGCAACCGACATCGGCCGAGCGATGAGCTGATTCGCAGACGCCTCGTCGAGCGTCGCTCGGATTATGACCGTCGCCAAGCCGATACCGGCTGGCTCGAACGCCTGATGTCGCGCAAGCCGGCAACGGGCGGTCAGGCAAGCCGCAACCGCCTCACCCTGTTCGGCCGTCTGCGGCGCCGTCCCGTCACCGCCTACCTGCTGGCGACAATCGGTTCTGTCGCCCTCGTCGCGGCCCTGATTCCCACGCTTCGTGATGCGGGACCGACGGCACGTGACGACGTTGCGGCCCGAACCGCACAGACGGCCCAGGATGCTCAGGTCACGGCCGAGCGCGCCGCGGGCGTCGAGACAGCAACCGGACGAGCCCTGCTGGCGGAAACCGGCGGCCGTCTTCGTCCCGCCATCGCCGCCATGCCGGAAACCCTCGCCCAAAAGCCGGCAATGAGCGAAGCCGCCGTCCAAGCGGCCCTCAATCTTCGTCTGCCGCCGGATGCAGACCAGATCATCGCGGCGAACGAGAACCCGGACTATCTGAGCACCACCGGAAGCGTCAGCCGGATTATCGGTGATGCCGAGAGCATCGCACCGCCCGTTCCCGGCGCGATCGATCTCGGCGCCGTCGCACCGCTGAGCCCCATCGTGCCGCAGGTTCCAACGGCCGACACGCCACCGACGGCCAATTCTGCGCCTGTAACCGCCGACGGGAGGCAGATCGACGCGCCTGCCAGCGCAGCGCCGCAGGCCGGGGCGATCGAGACCGCAGCCGTTGAACCGGCCCCGCCCGTACCGGATGCCCGCGTGAACGCCTCTGTCAACATGCGGACAAAGCCCGAGAACAATGCGACCATCTTATCGGTCCTGAAGAAGGGGACGAGCGTGACGGTGATCGAGTGCAAGTCCTGGTGCGAGATCATGGTCGACGGCCGGACCGGCTTCGTCTTCAGGGATTTCGTCGACCGTCGCGGCTGACCTCGAAGGCAGCTCTGGCTCGCCCAACATCTCCGCGCCGGACACTGGCTCCGGTCAGCAGATCGTGACGTTGACCGCCAGCCCGCCGAGCGCCGTTTCCTTGTATTTCTCGCTCATGTCGTTGCCGGTCTGGCGCATTGTCTCGATCACGTTGTCGAGCGAGACGAAATGCGTCCCGTCGCCCTTCAGGGCGAGGCGCGCGGCGTTGATCGCCTTCACTGCGCCCATCGTGTTGCGCTCGATGCAGGGGATCTGCACGAGCCCGCCAATCGGGTCGCAGGTCAGGCCGAGATTGTGCTCCATGGCGATCTCGGCGGCGTTTTCCACCTGCCGCGGCGTACCGCCCAGAACCGCGCAGAGACCGGCGGCTGCCATCGAACAGGCAACGCCCACCTCGCCCTGGCAGCCCATCTCGGCCGCCGAGATCGAGGCGTTCTGCTTGTAGAGCGCACCGATCGCCGCCGAGGTCGCCATGAAGGTGACGACGCCGTCGTCCGTCGCGCCGTGCACGAAGCGCTCGTAATAGGCCAGCACCGCGGGGATCACGCCGGCCGCCCCGTTGGTCGGCGCGGTGACGACCCGGCCGCCGGCGGCGTTCTCCTCGTTCACGGCAAGCGCGTAGAGATTGACCCAGTCCAGCGTCGTCAGCGGGTCGCGCAGCGCCTTTTCCGGCTTCCTGAGAAGCTCGCCATGCAGATGCTTGGCGCGCCGCCGCACCTTCAGGCCGCCCGGCAGGATGCCATCCATCCGGCATCCGCGCTCGATGGAATCGAGCATCGCGTCGCGGATGCCGAGGATGCCGTCGCGGATCTCGGTGCGTGAGCGCCACGTCTCCTCGTTGGCCAGCACGATCTCGCCGATCGACAGCTCATGGGCCTGGCACAGGGCAAGAAGCTCGTCGCCCGAGCGAAATTCGTAGGGCGCGCGGGCGTTGGTCAGAACCGGCGCCTCGCCGGCCGCATCCTCCGCCGACATCACGAAACCGCCGCCAACCGAGTAATAGTCAGCAGTGTCGAGCTCGGCGCCGGTGGCATCGAAAGCGGTGAAGCGCATGCCGTTGGCATGGTGCGGCAGCCGCTCGCGCTTTAGGAAGATCAGTTCCTCCCCATCACGAAACGGCACGCGCTGCGAACGGTCGAGCTGCAACTCCCCCTTGTCGCGGATATAGGCGAAGAGATCCTCGGCATCGTCCGGATCGAGCGTATCGGGCCGCAGCCCCGCCAGACCCAGCATCACCGCCTTGTCGGTCGCGTGGCCGGTCCCGGTCAGCGCCAGCGAACCGTAGAGATGCACGAGGACCCGCGCCGTCTCGCCCTTCACCCCTTTGTCGTCGAGCCGGTCGAGGAAACGCCGCGCTGCCCACATCGGCCCAACCGTATGGGACGATGACGGCCCGATCCCGATCTTGAACAGTTCGAACAGGCTGATGGACATGCGGCCTCCACATTGCCCTGCAAGCAGAGACCGCTTTGCCCAGCGACGCAAGTACGTCAGGCGGGGTGCTTGTGCTTGCGTCGGAAGAGGCCCCGCTTTTCGGCCGTTGGCGCCGGATCGCGGCGCGAGCTCTTGCCCAGCGTGTCGGCGACGCGGGCGCCGCGCTCGCCGATCGGCTTCGGCGGGTCGTTGACGGTGTCGTGCGCCGTCTGGTGCTCCATCTCGGCGTTGATCTCGGCGCCGATGATGAAGATGACCGACGAGATCCAGACCCACATCATGAAACCGATGACGGCGCCGAGCGAGCCATACATGGCGTTGTAATTGGCGAAGTTCTGCAGGTACCAGGAGAAGCCGATCGACGCGAGAAGCCAGACGATGGCGGCAAGGAACGCGCCGGAGATCACCCACTTCCACCGGGCGCGTCGGCGGCTCGGCCCGTAGCGATAGACCATGGCAATTGCCACCACGATGAGCGCGAAGACCACCGGCCAGCGCATGGCTGCGATCATGACCTCCGAGAAACTCTGCAGGCCGAAGATCGCCATGATGGCCGGCACCACACCGACCGTGACGATCAGCACGATACCGATGAAGATCGCCCCCAGGGTGAAGCAGAAAGCAACGAGATTCAGGTTGAAGAAGCTGCGCTGCTCACGCTCGCCATAGGCGACGTTCATCGCCTCGAACAACGTCTTGATGCCGTTGTTGGCACTCCACAGCGCAAACAGCAGACCGCTGACGAAGCCCAGCGACAGCGACGAGGAATCCTGGCTCACCAGCCGCGCCAACTGCGATTCCAGGAGTTCGGTTCCCGCGGGCGGCAGGAACTGTCCGATGAAGGCGATATGTCCGCCGATCGAGACCGGGTCGGCGACGAAGCCGTAGAGCGACACGAAGACAGCAAAGGCGGGAAACAGCGCCAGAAGCAGGTAGAAGGTTGCGCCGGCGGCGATCAGCATCACCCGGTCATCGAAGAACGACGCATACATGCGAAGAGCGATGTCCTTCCATCCCTTCCAGGGAATCGACGTGGGCCCGCCTGCGCTGCGTCCACGTCCGGGCTCGCTCGCCCGGCGCCGTGTCTCCTCGCTCGTATGTGCCCCGAACTTCAGTTCCATGCCGTCGCCGTCCCGTCTCCGCCTGCCGCGTCCTACCGGTTGATCGGCGCCGCCCCTAAGCTTGGCAGAGCATATGGCACCCCAGACCATCGCTGCCCAGCGTCGACGCTCCGGCGAATGTCTGCGGCAAGAATTTGACGCTACGATATGGACAGTCGGCGTGCGGGCCTTTAAGACCGGTCAAAGGTATTTATTCCTCGAACACCGACCCCGGGCTTGCAAACGATGTTCTCCCACGACCGGATCTGGCTGGCGATCGACGCTCTGGCGACGCGCCACCGGATGTCGCCGTCCGGCCTCGCCCGGCGGGCCGGCCTCGACCCCACCACATTCAACAAGTCCAAGCGCAACGCCAGCGACGGACGGCCGCGCTGGCCGTCGACCGAATCCATCGCCAAGGTGATCGCCGCGACCGACACCAGTATCGAGGAATTCGCCACCCTGATGCGTGGCGATGTGCCGACCGGTCCCCGCTCGGCCAGCGGCGCCATGAGCGTGCCGCTGCTGGGCTTCGCCGAGGCCGGGGGTGGCGGCTTCTTCGACGATTCCGGTTTCCCGGCAGGTCAGGGTTGGGACGAGATCACCCTGCCCTCGACTGGTGATGAGACCGTCTACGCCCTCGAAGTCTCGGGACAATCGATGATGCCGCTGTACCGTGATGGCGACATCCTGATCATTTCGCCGGCCTCCTCGGTGCGCCGCGGGGACCGGGTCGTGGTACGCACGCGCGATGGCGAGGTGATGGCCAAGATCCTGCAGCGCCAGACCAGTCGGACCATCGAACTCGCCTCGGTCAATCCCGACTTCCCCGACCGCCAGTTCCAGATCGACGAGGTGGAATGGGTGGCACGCATCCTGTGGGCAAGTCAGTGATCTTTCGGGCTATGCCGCGCATCGAGATCCCCGGGCGCGGTACCGGGTCGCCGGCTTCGTGATCCGCACGCTGTGCGTTGCCCTCGGCCTCGTCGCTCTGGCCACGATGCTGCTGGTGCTGTCGCCGCCTTCGGACGAACTGGCAAGGCCGACCGGTAGCGAACCGGCCATCGGGGACCAGCCTTCAACGCTGACGAAGCCCTCTTTTCCAGAGGGTATAGATGCTGCCGTGCCGCGCCCCGGCCGCAATGTCACGCCCGATGGTCTCACCAGCGTTCCGCCGGCGGATGGCCCACTCCGGCGGCTACCGCCGCGCGAGCCCGAAAGCGTGGAAGAGAAGTCTGGCGAAACCGTGGGACGCGAAACACGGCATATCCTCCTGCCACGGCCGATTGCGCGCAATACCGGACAGCTTGCGATCGGTCGCGGGACCGTTATCCTGCCCGGTATCGTTCCCTTTCCGCTGGAGCGCACATGCGGCGAAGGCGCCGGTGCCTGGCCTTGCGGGATGCGGGCCCGAACCGAGCTACGCAACTATCTGCGATCCCGCTCGATCCGCTGCGACGTGCCGGAGGATTTCGGCGAACGCGACGAGGCGGTCACCAGCGCCTGTACCCTGCGCGGCGAGGATATCGGCGATTGGATCGTGCGCAATGGTTGGGCCGCAGCGGTGCCCGGCGGCCCCTATCAGGAGGTGGAGGCCGATGCACGGCGCGAACGGCGCGGGGTCTGGCAATAAGTCCAGAACGATCGCGGCCCCAGGGGCAGAGCGACCGACCGCCCGTCAGGCGCCCGTCGTGACCAGTCGCCCTTCCAGCGCATCGCGGATCAGTGCCCGGGTTTCGGCGAGGCCGTAAAGTGCCGCGAAAGAGCCGAAGCGCGGACCTTTCTCCTGACCGATCAGGATCTGGTAGAGGGCCTGGAACCACTCGCCTGAGACACCCGGCCCGCCCTGCGGCCCGGTCTTCTTGTGGTCCTGATACCGCTCGATCGGCCGTGCGACATCCAGAAGCGCGTTCTGGATCGCCTCGCCGTCGGCGTCGGCCGGCAGCGACGCAAATGCGGCGTCGAGCGATTCCAGCGCGTCGCGCTCGACCGCATCCGGCGCCCGGAAGGTCTTCGCCGGCCGGACGAAATCCTCGTAATAGCGCAGCGCATAGCCGACGAGTTGGTCGAGTTCGGGATCGGTCTCGGCGGTCACCCCCGGTGCATAGCGCGTGATGAAGCCCCACAGGGTCGACGCATTCGACGCGTTGGAGGCCGAGACGAGGTTGATCAGCATGGCGAACGGTACCGGCACGCCCTTGGCCGGCGGCGTCCCGTTGTGGATGTGCCAGACCGGATTCTGCAACTGCTGGCGCAGTTCCTGGCGCTGATAGGCTGACACGAACTGATAATAGTCGTCCACGGCCTTCGGAATCACATCGAAGAACAGCCGCTTGGCAGCGCGCGGCTTGCCGAACATGTAGAAGGCCAGGCTCTGCGGCGACGCATAGGACAGCCATTCGTCGATGGTCAGGCCGTTGCCCTTCGACTTCGAAATCTTCTGCCCGCCCTGGTCAAGGAAGAGCTCGTAATTGAACCCCTCCGGCGGCGCCGAGCCGAGCGCCCGGCAGATCTTCGACGACAGGGTGACGGAATCGATCAGATCCTTGCCCGCCATCTCGTAGTCGACGCCGAGCGCCGCCCAGCGCATCGCCCAATCGGCCTTCCACTGGCATTTTACCGCACCGCCGGTCACCGTGGTCTCGATCCGCTCGCCGGTCTCCGGATCGAGATAGGCGATCATGCCGCGCTCGACGTCGCGCTCGATCGTCGGCACCTGCAGGACGATGCCGGTGCGCGGATGGATCGGCAGGAAGGGCGAATAGGTCGCCTGCCGCTCGGAGCCAAGCGTCGGCAGGATGATCGCCCGCACTTCGTCATAGGTAGCGAGCATTTTCAGCAGTGTCGCGTCGAAGCGGCCAGACGCGTAATAGTCCGTCGCCGAAGCGAATTCGTAGTCGAAGCCGAACCGGTCGAGAAAGGCGCGCAGCCGCGCATTGTTGTGGGCGGCAAAGCTCGGATAGTCGTCGGAGAACGGGTCCGGCACCCGCGACAGGGGCTTGCCCAGATGGGTTGCCAGCATCTCGCGGTTCGGCACGTTGTCCGGCACCTTGCGCAGGCCGTCCATGTCGTCGGAGAAGCACAGGAGCCGGGTCGGCACGGCGCCGTCGGTCAACACCGTGAAGGCGTGGCGGACCATCGAGGTCCGGGCGACCTCGCCGAAGGTGCCGATATGCGGCAGGCCGGATGGGCCGTAGCCGGTCTGGAACAGGACCTCCGCCGGCATTCCACCCTTTTCGAACCGCTTCAGAAGCTTGCGCGCTTCCTCGAAGGGCCAGGCATTCGACGCCATGGCCTCGGTCCGCAAGAGATCGACGTCGACGGTGTCCGGCTGCGGGCTCGGCATGAAGGCATTCCTCGAAAATCCGGGTCCCGGGCGACCGCGCGCACTGCGAAGGGACGCGCAGATTGCCGGGGGACCGTCAGGTGCCGCCCGGTCTAGAAAGAAGCCGGCGGCGCGTCAACAAAAGCCGCCCTCGCCGAATGACGGCTTGTTGCAGACGCCCCGGGTGCATAGCTTGCCGAGGGTAGCCCTGAAGCAAGGAAGGCAGACAATGTCGGATCTCGGACCGCGCGAAGCCCTGGTTCATCTCATGGTGTCGATGGCGGCGGCCGATGGCGCGATCAGCGACCACGAGCTGCGGGAACTGCAGGCCATCCTCGACACGCTGCCGGTCTTCGAAGGTTTCGACCGGGGCCGGCTCAACGGCATTTCCGAGCGCTGCAGCCATATTCTCGAACAGGAAGACGGGCTGCAGACGATCATCGACAACCTGATGTCGGCGCTGCCGCAAAAGCTGTACGAAACGGCCTATGCGCTGGCGATCGAGGTTGCCGCCTCGGACGTCCACGCCAGCCAGCCGGAACTGCGTTTCCTGGAAATGCTGCGCGACGCCTTCGAGCTCGACCGGCTGACCGCCGGGGCGATCGAGCATTCCGCCCGGGTGCGCTACCGGCGCCTCTAGCGCCGCGCCCTCAGAAGGCGCTGACCGGGAAGTAGCGCAGCAGCAATTCGGAAAACCGCTTGCTCTCGACCAGTTGGCCGATCGCGTAGTCGAAGGCCCGGGCGAGTTCCTCGTCCTTCTGCGCCACGGCGATGGACAGTCCCTCGCCGAGGAACCGGTCCGACAGGAACGGTCCGCCTGAGAAACTGCAGCAATCCTCGGCGGCGTTGCTTTCCAGCCAGAAGGACAGGCCGACCCCGTCCCCGAAATAGGCCGCGACGTCGCCCTTGCGCAGTGCCGCGAGTGCATCGTCGCGCGTCGGGAACTGTCGCCGCTCGCTCGCGGGAAAGAAGGCCCGCAGCATGGCCGCGTGGGCGCTGCCTTCTGCAACTGCGACCGGTTTGCCTGCCAGCGTGTCGGCCAGCGGTTCGCCGACCGGGGCATCGCGGCGCGTCACGAACCGCGCCGGATAGCGGAAGTAGGGCTCGGTGAAAGCCAGTTCGCGGCGTGAGTCCGGCGTCATCGACACACCCGCGATGATGGCTTCGCCATTCCCGCCCGTCAGTGCCGGCACCAGATCGCGGAACGCCATCGCTTCGATCTGGCATCGGGGAAGGATATCCAGTTCCTCGCAGATCGCCCGCACCAGATCGACATTGAAGCCGGCCAGCCGTCCGCGCCGATCAAGAAAGTTGAACGGCGGATAGTTCGTCGTCGTGAGGAAGCGGATGCGACTGCGGCGGCCGAGATCCGGCTTGGTCATGCGCTGGCGCTGATCGAAGAAATTGGGTGTTGCCACCTGCGCTTGAACCGTCGCCGACCCCGAGGCCACTTCTCCTCCGAGGGTTGCGAATACAATCGCTGCGCAAAATAACAACCCTGACGCGAAGTTTACCCTCATAGATTTCTTTCCCTAACGTCATTGCTCGCTCACGATGCAGGCCGGTGCGGGGGCCGAGTAACGCACCGGGTGACAGCAGGGGGCAGCGTGCGTGACGATCGAAGTGATCCTCTGACGGCTTATGCGGCGGGAAAATATGGCCCGCAACCGTCGTCACGCAAGAATGGCCGTTTCGCGTCTCGAACGACGTACGCCCCCGTTCCATCCGCGCCGGTCCGGCGGTTCGGAAAGAATGGCCTGCGCGAACGGGTCATAGCCGAACTCGGACTAACTGCCGAGGCCATGCGGGTGGTCCGCGAGGCGGTCAGGGAGCACGGCACCGACCTTGCCTCCGAACTGATCGCAAGGCGTTGGGTGACGGCTGCCCGCCTGACGCGGCTCATGGCGGCAGCGCTCGACTTGCCGTCGGAAACCATCGGCTCCGCTGACCGGATCATCGGAACCAGCGACGGCAGCGTGTCTCGGCAGATCCGCCTCGTGAAGACCTGCAGCCCCGAGCTTGAAACGAAGCTCTTTCTACAACCGCGGATCGAGGATCTGGACAGGATTGCCGGCCTCCTCGCCATGCAGCCTACCATGCGACGCATGGCAAGATTGACGACAGACGCCGATATTCGCGTGGCACTGTCGAAACGCAGCGAGGCACGTCGCGCCGAAGATGCCACACTGAGCCTTGCAAGAACTGCGCCGCGCCATTCGGCCCGGACCGTCATCGAGGCGGGACAGGCGGCGCTGCTGGCCTTCGCGGCCTGTGCGCTGGTGGCGGCCTTTGTCGTCGCACCTGCCGCCACGGTGACGATCCTGCACCCAATTGTGGGACTGGCCTTCGCCGCCTGTCTGGCCCTTCGCATCGCTGCGGCTCTGCCCGCTCCGGCGTCGCCGGAGCCTGATACCGACCCCGTCCCCGACCCTATGCCCGTTCCGGTCTATTCGGTCCTCGTCGCGCTGTATCAGGAAGCTGGCGTGGTGCAACAGCTCGTCAGCGCTCTGTCACGGCTCGAATGGCCGGTGAGCCGTATAGAGATCAAGCTGGTCTGCGAGGCCGACGATCTGCGAACCATCAGGGAGGTGCAACGCGCCATTGCCGACCTGCCTCAGTTCGAGCTCGTCAGCGTTCCGCCGGGCGAGCCGCGGACCAAGCCGAAGGCGTTGAATTTCGTGCTGCCGCTGTGTCGCGGAGAATTCGTGGCGCTTTACGACGCCGAAGACGAACCCCATCCAGGACAGTTGCGAGAAGCCTACCGCCGGTTTCGCGAAGGCCCGCAGGATCTCGCCTGCCTGCAGGCGCCGCTGGTCGTCCGTAACGTCGATCAGAACTGGATCGCGGGACTCTTCGCGCTGGAATATGCGGCCCTCTTCCGACGCCTTCTACCCTGGCTCGCCCGCCATCGCCTGCCAATACCGCTGGGCGGCACGTCGAACCATTTTCGTCGCTCGGACCTGGTGGCGGTCGGCGGATGGGACTCCCACAACGTCACCGAGGATGCCGATCTCGGCATGCGGCTTTATCGCAAAGGCTACCGGATCGGCACCCTGACACTTCCCACGATGGAGGATGCGCCTGAACGCTGGCCGGTCTGGTATCGCCAACGCACGCGGTGGACCAAGGGCTGGTTGCAGACCTGGCTGGTCCACATGCGCGAACCGTTGCGCCTCTGGAACGAACTGGGGCCGGCAAGCTTCGCGATCTTCCAGATGCTGTTTGTCGGCATGCTGGCCTCTGCGATCATCCAGCCGGTGTTCATCCTGCTGGTCCTGTCGACGCTGGTCGCAGCGGTGAACCACGGAATACCAAGCGGCCTCGCCGGCGTCATCTTCGCGATCGACCTGTTCAACGCGACGGGCGGCTTCATCGCCTTCATTGCGCTGTCCCTGCCTGTGTTGAGCGCGGAGGAACGTCGCACACTCCCGCAATATTATGCGCTCGTGCACCTCTACTGGCTGCTGATCGCGCTCGCTGCAGTGCGCGCCGTCATTCAGCTCGTGCGCGACCCCCATCGCTGGGAAAAGACCCATCACGACATCCGCGCGCGAGCCGATCTTTGCGACCACCGCTATCGTACCGAACCCCATTTCGGCTCGGCGTGATACGGATCGCCTGCCAGATCCCGGCGCTTCAGGTCACCGGCATCTGCGCGGTGCGCTGATCGGATCACGTTGCGGGTAGCGTCTTCTCCCGCTTCGTCCGCGCCGGTCCTCCTAGCATCCCTGACCTCTAGTGAGCCTTCAGCCCGTCGCGCAAACGCTGGGCCTGGATGGCGGCACGGGCATATTGCTCCCAGGCCGAGCGGAGGGTCAGTAGGTTGACGTTCATGGCCTCGGCCAGATTCTCGAGCTCATCGAGCTTGTTCGCGGTCTTGCCGAACTTGACGGACAGATCGCCGTTCACATCGCCCTTGCGGGCGTTCTCGATCATCCCGGCAAGCCCGCGGCCATGCTCTTCGATCTCCGGCAGAAGCCGCGTCAGTGCCTGATGCAGACGAACACGTTCGGCATCGGCTGTCTCCAGCTGCGGACGCAATTGTTCCATCAGGCGCACGGCGTTGCGGCATTCGCGACCGTGGCGGTCGAGGTCATGACCAAGCCCGGCGAAGCCGCCTTCGATGCGGCGGGGCAAACGGGGAACCGGCTCATCCATGATCAGCGGCGGCCCGGACAAGACGTTCGGCAGCCCGCCCGGCTTGTCGCGACGTTCGGCAAAATCCCGCGACAATTCCTCGGTGAGGAAATCCGTCATGTCCGGGCTGGTATCCTTGGCCGCCGGTATCGTCGTCATGTTACGCTCCTGCACAACTGCGCGAAATTCTTCTTGTGGTCGAATATGCACGGCTTTCGCTTGCGGGCCACAGCTTTGTTAAAGAATGGTTAAGAATTGCAGCCGGTTAGTTCGCTGCAGGTGCCGCAGCGAACGGGGGAAAACTCCCCGTTATCCCCACTTGTCCACCGGAAATCACGCTCTGCCCCGGCGCTTCGCGGCGACCCCTCATGCTAGGGTTTGGCCATGAAGGACAGACGCGACTCTCGCCCCGGGCCGACAAAGGCCGCGCCGCAAAACCCGGCGCCGATCGACCACCTCGAAGCCTGTGCGAGCGGCCTCTGGGAGCATGCGCGCGACTTCGACCGCTGGGGACTTGCGCTCGACGCAGCCGAAACCCGCCATCAGGCGATCGCCTGCCGGGTCGAGGCGATCCTGGCGCGCGCGTTGGCTGCGGCAGCCGATCCGCTGCAGTCAAGCTGAGGCCGCCTGACATCTGACGGTTCGCTCCGTCCGGAACCACGAGCCAGATGGCCGCAGCTTGCGCGGCTCAGTCCCTGCAGACACGCGATCCCATGATCGACCGGCGGCCCCAGCAGCGACACCTGCCCGCGGACACCGATCCGGCCGTGTGCGGACAGGACCTGCGTCGAAGCAGGGCTGTCGAGCAACGACGACTGGCCCCGCAAGGGCAACAGCGTGCAGCCGCCAGACAAGCATACGATATCGTTGGAAGCTGAGCAGCAAACTGGAGCGGGCGATGGGGATCGAACCCACGACATCAAGCTTGGGAAGCTTGCGTTCTACCGCTGAACTACGCCCGCGCCGGGCGGACAATGCTCGCTGGCGGGGTCACCGTCAAGATGCTTCTGCGCAATGCGGAAAGAACAGGCGATCGCACCAGTCGCCGGAGCAAGCCAACTGGTGCGGCGGCACGCGGATGCATGAGCGAGCCCTGCGGAACCGGGCTCGGTTTCAGTTCCGAAGAGCGACGGCTTCGCGAGCGAGCGCGGTGATCGCGTCCCAGTCCTTGGCTTCGACCGCCGCCTTCGGCGCGACCCATGAACCGCCGACACAGACGACGTTCGGCAGAGCCAGGTAATCGCGGACATTCTTCATGGAAATGCCGCCGGTCGGGCAGAAGCGCAGGCTCGGAAACACCGGCGAAATCGACTTGAGGAACGCCGCCCCACCGATCTGTTCGGCCGGGAAGAACTTCAGCACCTCGTAGCCCTCCTCCAGCATCGCCATCAGTTCGCTCGGCGTTGCCGATCCCGGCAGCATCGGGGCTTCGGACGAGCGCGCGGCGTCGAGTAGTTCCATGGTCGCCCCCGGCGACACGATGAACTGCGCACCGGCCTTGGTGGCGCGGTCGAACTGGCGGGGGGTGAGAACGGTGCCGGCGCCGCAAAGCGTCTCCGGAACTTCGCTGGCGATCGCCATGATCGCTTCCAGCGCGGCCGGGGTGCGCAGTGTCACCTCGATCGCCTTCAGGCCGCCGGCGGCCAGCGCACGGGCCAGCGCGACGCCCTCGGCGGCGGATTCCACGGCGACCACCGGAACCACCGGCTGCGCGCTCAGCATTTCCAGAAGTCGCTTGCTGTTCTGAGCCATCTTGTCTTCCCCGAACCGTACCGCTGTTCTCAACGGCGCTCTACAGCATCGGTCCGCCAAGGGGAATGGTCGGACGGCAAATGCTCGCCGGAAGCCTGCTGTTCACGGCAGAGGCCCCGTGTGGGGACCGCCTTCAGGGGACGCAGAGATCAAGCCCGCCCGGGATCAGTTCGGCTTACCAGCCGCCGTTGAAGGTGCGGTAGAAGATGTGCTTGCCGATCTTGTCGACCCGCTCCATCGCGCTGGCCCAGCGCGGCCGGACGTAATTGGCGTGATAATGGGTCGCGGAACCGACCTCGTTGATCCAGATTTCCCCACGTGTCACCTGCTCGGCGATGCGCTTGGCCTTGGACCACGAACCGCGGTCGGAGACCCGGTCACGTGTCCCGTCACACGCGAAGGAGAACTGGCAGCGATTGCGCCAGTTCTTGTTCTGGTAGACCACGCCACAGATCGTGTTCGGGAAGGCTGGATTGCGGACGCGGTTGAGAATGACCTGCGCCACGGCCGCCTGGCCCATGGCGCTCTCGCCCCGTGCCTCGAAATAGAGGCCGTTGGCCAGACAGCTTTGTTCCTTCTTCGACATCGTCTCTGCCGATAGCGGCGTTGCCGCCCAGGCATGGTCCTTGTCGCCGATCGGCGGGATAAAGGCCTCCGGCGTATCCTTGAGGATCGTCTCGAACAGCGAGGAGGTCCGTGCGCTGCCCGTCGACGGCGCGTAGCCGAGGGCATTGGTGTCGTCAGCCGAGGGCTTCAGCGAGGCCAGCATGATCTTGTCGTTCGGCGTCAGGGTCTTGGCGCCCGGAATCTTCGGCGGGCCCTGAAGCTGGAAGTTCATGGCGACGGTGATCGCCTCCTTGGTCGTCTGGGTGACCTTGGAGAAGGCGGTGCGGATGCGCTCCTGACCACCGACGACGCGCGATCCGAGCAGCGACTGGCGCTCGAGAATCGAACCGGCGGAGAAGCCGCGCGGCGGCAGGTTGCTGGCCGGAACGAGCGACAGGACGCGGGCGCCCTTGTCTTCCCGCATGATCCGGGTTTCCTCGGGCTTGGCGATCGCCGCTTCGATCCGCGGCGCGGCAACGGGTTCCATGCCCTCGGGAAGCTTCAGGCCAGCGGGGATCGGCTCGCGCAGATCGGATCCGGCAAAGGCGATAGCCGCCGTTTCCGTGGTGCCGATTTTCGATGGAACGAAATACGCCCGCCACTGGTTTGCATGATCGGAACCGCCGAGAAGGCTGGTCATGTCCTGACGGGCGACCGGGCTGGTCACCATCGCGAGGGACGCCAAACAGCCGGTGGCAAGAACCACGGCCTTGGCCGCCCGAGCCTTCGACAGTTTCTGCAGGCGTGTCCCCGCGTGCTGTTTGGCAGCCGTCATCATTCCCCCATCAAGCCTGCGTCATATAACGGGCGTCACCCAACGTCCCCCATTAACCTTGTTTCTTGGTTAACAGACGATGGCGATTTCAAGACGGACGCTTGCGTTTTCCGGCGTAGGGATTGTCCGGCTTGCGCAGACCGAGGCGGATCGGCACCGCGAAGAGCCCGAAGCTCTCGCGCAACCCGTTGATAAGATAGCGAGTATACGACGCGTTCAGCGCATCCGGGCGGCTCGTGGAGATCATGAACGTCGGCGGACGTGATTTGACCTGCGTCATATATTTTATGTTGATCCGTCGCCCGGCCACCGCCGGCGGAGAATGTCTGGTAACCATTCGGTCGAGCCACTGGTTCAGCTTGGCCGTCGAGATTCGTTTGTTCCAGACCTCGTGCGTGTCGACGACCGCCTTCATCAGCCGCTCCACGCCCTCCCCGGTTTCGCCGGACACGGTGATGGCGCGAATGCCCCGCGCCTGGGGCAGCAGACGGTCGGTCTTCTCGCGCAGATCGGCGAGCACCTCCTGGCGGTCCTCGATCAAATCCCACTTGTTGAAGGCGATGACCGGTGCCCGGCCTTCGCGCATGACCAGATCGACGATCGACATGTCCTGGCGCTCGAACGGGATCGTCGCATCGAAAACGACCACCACGACCTCCGCGAACTTGATCGCGCGCAGGCCGTCGGCCACCGACAGCTTCTCCAGCTTTTCCTGGACCTTGGCCTTGCGACGCATGCCGGCCGTGTCGAAGACCTTGATCGTGCGGCCGCGCCATTCCCATTCGCTGGCGATGGAGTCGCGGGTGATGCCGGCCTCCGGTCCGGTGAGCATCCGGTCCTCGCCGAGAAACCGGTTGATCAGCGTCGACTTGCCGGCATTTGGGCGGCCGACGATGGCGATCCGCAGCGGCTTGGTGGCGTCGTAGACGGGCTCGGCCTCGTCATCCTCCACCGGCACGTCCACCAGCGCTTCCTCGGGCTCCGGCACGTCGTCGGCGAAGGTTTCCTCGCCCAGCGCCTCGAGGATGGCGTCGCGCAATTCGCCCATGCCGACGCCATGCTCGGCGGAAATGCCGATCGGTTCGCCCAGCCCCAGCTCGAAGGCGTCGAGCATGCCCGCTTCCGCTCCCCGGGCTTCCGACTTGTTGGCAACGAGGATCACCTTGCCGGCGGTGCGGCGCATGATCTCGACGAAGGCCCTGTCCTGAGGCATCACGCCGGCCTTCACGTCGATCATGAACAGGCACAGGTCGGCCGAGGCGATCGCCGTCTCGGTCTGCGTGCGCATCCGGCCTTCCAGCGTGTCGGCGCCCGCTTCTTCCAGGCCGGCCGTATCGACCACCTCGAAGTCGAGATCGAGCAGCGTCGCGTCGCCGGTGCGGCGGTCACGGGTGACGCCGGGCCGGTCGTCGACCAGCGCCAGACGCTTGCCGACGAGGCGGTTGAATAGGGTGGACTTGCCGACATTGGGTCGGCCGATAATGGCGATGGTGACCATGACGGTCTCCGCGCTCCTCCGGAGCGATGGGGCACACCGGTACGAAGCCGGGGCCGGTTGCGATCGGGGCGCCGGCCGTGTGTCACGCGCGAGCTCTGCCCCGATCCGATCGGTTTGCGGCGACGTCCGGGCCGGGTGAACCCGGCCGCAGGCGACGGCGCCGCAGCGGTTCAGTCGGCGCCGGCAGGCGCCGGAGCGGCCGGCGCGCTCTGCGGCGCGTCGGTCGTGGTCGGCTCGGCCTGTTCCGGGGCGGCAGCCTCGGGGACGGCCGCGGGATCGGTGATGCCGAGCCCGGTGGTGGGAACGGCGACGCTCGGCGCGGCAGCACCTTCGGGCAGCGCCGCATCGGCAGCCGGGGCAGCCGGCGCGGCGTCCGTGGCCGCATCCGGGATCGCCGGAGCCTCGACCGCTGCACCCTCGGTGGCTGCACCGTCGCGGGTAGCGGCCGGCGCCTCGGTCGCCGGCGCCGCAGGCGTGGCCGCCGGGGCGGTCGCTTCAGCGCCCGCGACGGGCGCGGCTGCGTCCGCCGGAGCGGTGTCCGTTGCAGGCCCGGTCGCGGCGCCGATCTCTTCCGGCATCACGGTGCCCTCGGGCATCGGCTTGCCGGCGGCGATCAGGTCCAGCATCAACCGGGCACGGCTGATGATGCCGTTCGGCGCGCCGGGATCGTCGACAAGCTGCTGGAACAGCGTCGTCGCGGTTTCCGTGTCCTCGGCCTTCCAGGCGGCCAGCGCCACGGCTTCGCGGGCCGGGAAGCGCAAGGCCTCGCTGTCGCCAGTCAGCCGTTCGACACGGCTGCGGACATCGCTGAGCGCACCATGGTCGACCAGCACATAGGCGGCGCGCACGGCAGCCATGTCGCGCAGCGCATCGGGCGCGCCGGCATCCGCCGCCACCTTGTCGAAGGCGGCGACCGCCTCGTCGAACTTGCCCTGCGCCTGATAGACGCCGCCGATGCTCATGCGGGCCAGGTCGGGATAGGCGCCGTAGCTGTCGGCAGCCAGCGCGTCGAGCGCGGTGATGGCCTCGTCGGGCTTGCCGTCACGTGCCAGCTGCAGCGCGGCGAGATAGGCATCGCCCGAGGCATTGGCCTGGGCGGTCTGGTACCGGTCCCAGCCGACGACCGCCGCCGTGATGACGACCACCAGAATGACCGCGGCCAGGATATAGGTCCCGAACCGCGTCCAGATGGCTTTCACCCTGTCCTGGCGAAGCTCTTCGCTGACTTCGCGAAAGAAACTGTCGTCGCTCATCCATCCACTCTTCGAAAACCGGCCGTGGCCGGGACCATCGGCCCGGCACGCAAGAACACTTGGGGTCTTCTAACGATTTTTGCCGCAGGTGAAAGGGCGTGCCGCCGCGATGAACTGCTAAGCGATCGGTGCGACGCCGAAGAACCAGCGATGCAGCCACAGGATGAACGCCGCAGCGAGGCCGAGACCGACGACGACTGCCAGAAGATCGCCGCGCAGGCTGGGCGCCCGCCCAGCCGATACCGGGACCGGACGGCGGACCGCACTGGCATAGTCGAGCACCGCCCAGACCAGGAAACTGCCGAAGAGCACTGCGTCGGCGACCGTGCCGTTGGCCAGAAGATGCCCAAGCGCCCACAGGCCGACGCCCAGCACCATGGGGTGCCGGACCGCCGTCTTGATCCGTCCGGTCGGCAGATAGGCGCTGGCGACGAGGACGAAGGCCACCGGCACCAGGAGCAGCGCAAGATGGCCGAGACCCGGCGGCGGCGCGTAGAGCGGCACGGTCGTCATGCGCGCGGCGCCATAGCCGTAGATGATCAGCATCAGCCCGACGAGCGACAGCACCGAACAGATGCCCTTGAACCGGTTCTCGCCAAACCGCGCCAGCAGCCGGTCGCGCGTCGGCTCGGCGACGATCCGCAAGGAATGCACGCCGAGGAAGATGACCAGGCCGAGGATCAGAATGGCCATGTGGAATTTCCCCTCTGGCAGACCTGCGGGCACGGTGTGCCGCCGGTCGAAGCGTAGCAGAAATGTTCCGATCTGACGCGATCCTGGCGACGACTTCGCGGTTTTCGCCGCCTTGCCGCTTCCTTCCCTGCCGGTGCCTGCCCTAGGGTTGCGGCGAATCGGCCAGAATCGGGCCGGTCTTCAACGCTGCCCGAGCAAGACCATGATGAAGGATGTTTCGATGATGCGCCCCATGTCCCTCGCCCTTTTGACGAGTGCCGCGCTACTGGTGGCCGGCTGCGCAACCGAGCGCCCCGATCCGGCGGGCCTCAGGGCGCAGGATGGCCGCATGGGTGGCGGGACCGCACTGCCACCGATGCCGGGCGGCGGCACCGCCGGCACCAATGGCCGACTGGCACCGGGTGGCCCGGCCATCGGCAGCTGCAATCCGGAAGCGGCCCGGTATCTCATCGGCGAGATCGCCAATGTCGAGACGGTGGAAGCCGCAAAGGCGGCCACAGGTGCCGAGACCGTGCGGGTTCTGTATCCGAACCAGCCGGTCACCCAGGAGTTCGTCTCCGGCCGCCTGAACATGGAGACCGACAACGCCAACCGGGTCACGCAGGTCCGCTGCGGCTGATCCGCCTGCGGGCCTGACCGGCCCGATCTTCTCGTTGAACCGCCGGGCGATCAGCCCGGCGTCACCGGCTGGGCCGAACTCACCCGCCGGGCGAGCTGGCGTTCGCGGAAGAAGATGAACAGCCCCGCCCCCATGATGATCGCCGCGCCGAACAGCATGGTCAGGCGCGGCACGTCACCAAAGACCAGATAGCCGAACAGGATCGCCCAGACGAGCATGGTGTATTGCAGCGGCGCGATGTCGGCCGCGTCGCCGAGCTTGAACGCCCGCGTGACGCACATATGCGCCGCCATCGCCACGACGCCGAGGATCGCCAGCAGCCCCAGATCCACCGGGTCCGGCGTTACCCAGCCGAACGGCGCCAGGATTGCCCCGCCGACGAGCGCGCCGACCGTCTGCCAGAAGACCAGCGCCTTGTCGGACGTGCCGCGCAGGCTGCGGGCGGTGATCATCATCAGCGCGAAGGTCAGGCTGCCGCCAATGGCGATGAAGGCCGGCGCGGTCAGGCTCGCCTGCGACGGCTGCAGCACCACCAGTACGCCGACAAAGCCGATGACGATCGCCGTCCAGCGCCGGATGCCGACGCGTTCCTTCAGGAAGATCGGCGAGAGTGCCGCCACATAGATCGGTGCGGCCAGCCAGTAGGCCATGGTGTCGGCGAGCGGCAGATAGGCGACGGCGCCGTAGAAGGCGAGCACCTCGACGGTCGCGAAGACCACCCGCAGCACCTGCATGCCGGGGCGTTCCAGGCTGACGAGGGGTTTCAGCCCCGTCCGCGCGAGGAACGGCGCCAGGATGATCAGCGCCGCCACCGAGCGGATCAGCAGCACCTGGCCAACCGAATAGGTCGAGACCAGCCATTTGCCGAGCGTGTCGTTGACCATGAACAGGAAGATGCCGAACAGCATGATCCCCATGCCGAGCGTGTTGGTGCTCGGCCGGCCTGTCGCAGCGGCGCTGGCTCCGGTCATCTCTCGTCCATCTGTCGGCTGGTTTCCGCCCGGCCCGGGCGATCGCGGCCCGGTCAGGCGCGCGGCATCATTCCCATTCGATCGTGCCCGGCGGCTTCGAGGTCACGTCGTAGACCACCCGGTTGATGCCGCGCACCTCGTTGATGATGCGGGTCGCGGTGTTGCCGAGGAAATCCATGTC
>Ga0189290_100177_pt1 | contig 38898 bp, 36 predicted proteins | sample UW140minimetaG_FD_130318 | JGI IMG/M metagenome (GOLD analysis project Ga0189290, IMG submission 130318) | Marine microbial communities from the Costa Rica Dome - UW140 mini metaG | ecosystem: Environmental > Aquatic > Marine > Oceanic > Photic zone | place: Costa Rica: the Eastern Pacific...
ACCAAGACCTTGGCATCTTTGAGTTTTTTCTGCCCCAAACCGCCCAATTCGCGCAGCACAATGTGACGTGCGTAGCGGTTCAATTCAGTCTCAGAAAACAGCTCCTGTGCCGCGTTTTCTTGCGCCTCATCCGCGGCCCTTGCATCCGCTTTCTGGCGCAGTTTTTGCACCATGCTTGAGTAGGCCAGAACAATCGCAACCGTCCCGCCAATCATCAACCACATCGCCAGACTGCCACCTGTCGCGATCACCAATTGATGCTCTGGCGGGAACACAATTTGCACGCCGACAACAGCCAGATACAGCAGACCAATCATGGTCCATCGCGCCGTTTTGGGCGCCCCCATGACCATGCCAATGCCCCAAAGCCCAGCCGCCATGATCAGAACCAGAAGCATTAGGCCACTCCGGTAGAACCAAAGCCGCCTGAGCCACGGCTGGTTTCGCTAAGCTCTTGATCTAATGTGAACTCTGCCACTACAACCGGCGCGACAACCATCTGAGCGATACGCATACCGTGGCTGATCTCAAAAGGGTCCTGACCTGCGTTCAACACAATTACACCAAGCGGACCACGATAGTCGCTGTCAATTGTTCCCGGACTATTGGGCAAGGTAATCCCATGTTTCAGCGCCAGCCCGGAACGTGGCCGCATCTGAACCTCATAGCCTTTAGGAATTTCCAACGACACCCCAGTTGGCACCAGCACCCTTGCACCCGGCGCCAGAGTCACGCCATCACGTTGATCTGGAGGAAAATTTGCCCGCACATCTGCCCCAGCAGCGCCCACCGATTCATAGGACGGCAGCGCTACATCCCGGTCCGCACCCTCCAACCATTTCAACTTAATTGGCACCGCCGTCATGTCTTCTCTTTCCAAATTTATTTTGCCGGACGCCGCGCACCGGGGCGTTACTCGGTCAGCGTTTCCGCGATATTCGCAGCCAGTTTCTCCGCTACGTTAGCCTTACCCATACGTGGCCAAGCCTCTGATCCCGCGTCCGAAATCAACGTCACGGCGTTTTCACTGCCGCCCATGATCCCTGTCGCCGGGCTCACATCATTGGCAACGATCCAGTCACATCCCTTACGGATACGTTTGGTGGTCGCGTTTTCGATCACATCATCGGTTTCAGCAGCAAAACCCACCACAAGTCCCGGACGGCCTTCATCCATCTGACTCACGGTCGCCAGAATATCGGGGTTTTCGGCAAACTCGAGGGTCGGCAGGCCCCCTTTGGTCTTTTTTATCTTTCTGTCAGAAGCACTTGCCACCCGCCAGTCGGCCACAGCGGCACAGAATATCGCCGCATCCACCGGCAGCGCAGCCTGCACAGCCTCCAGCATCTCAGCCGCGGTTTGCACCTCAATCAATAGTACACCAGCTGGCCGCGCCGCATCTGCAGGTCCGGTCACAAAAACCACCTCCGCTCCCAGCTTCACCAGTGCGTTGGCAATCGCGGTGCCCTGCGCACCAGAAGAGCGATTGGCAATGTAGCGTACCGGGTCAATCGGTTCATGCGTCGGCCCTGACGTCACCAACACGCGTTGTCCCTGCAGCGGGCCTTCGGAAAGAGCGCCTTGAATTGCCTGCACAATTTCCATTGGTTCAGACATCCGCCCAGGCCCAAATTCACCGCAGGCCATATCACCCTCGTTGGGTCCGACAAAGTTGACCCCATCCGCCTTCAATTGCGCCAGATTGCGCTGCGTTGCCGGATGATCCCACATACGCACATTCATCGCTGGCGCAACCAGAACCGGCGTGTCCGTCGCCAACAACAGCGTCGACACCATATCATTGGCCAGACCATTAGCCATCTTCGCCATCAAATCAGCCGTCCCCGGCGCCACCACAATCAAGTCCGCAGATCGCGACAATTGGATGTGCCCCATCTCTGCCTCATCTGTCAGATCAAACAGATCTCGGTAGACTTTTTCTCCCGCCAACGACGACACCGACAAAGGCGTCACAAACTCTTCCGCAGCACGGGTCAACACCGGCGTCACCCAAGCACCACGCTCCCGCAACCGCCGGATCAGTTCCAATGACTTATAAGCCGCGATTCCACCGGCAATGATCAGGAGAATTCGTTTGTCTGTCAGCATTTAGCAGACCTCTTTCACGCTTAGGTGCCCAAACCTAGGCCGCATGGGCCAAAGGGGCAAGCACGCTTATTTGAACGCGGCGCAAGGATCGTCCCGCTCCGCTGCCTCCGTCACAATCCACAGATCGTAGGGCGAGTCACTCTCAGGCTCTGCCTCAAGCTGGCCAAGGGACATGGACACGATCTCCTTTGGCAACAAAACCGGCGCGCCCCAATCAGTGCGCGCATGGCCATTGCCAGTGATCACGGCAACCGGTCCGCCCGTTTCCGCCAGGGCCTCGGTCACCGCCTGCGCCAACCGAGCATCCCGCAATCCCTGCGCCATCACCATACCGGGCAACATCTCTTCCGGCAGCGCGTCACAATGCGCGGCCATTTGCAGTGCCTCACGCGCGACCTGCTGCATTTGCGGCAACGGATTAGTCAGGCCGAACTCAGCTCCGGCCCCATCCAGAACGCTGCTCATATCACCACCCTCAAACGCGATCCCAGCGGCCTCCCGCGGCACCTGCGCGCCATAGATTTTCGCATCCCCCAGCGCAGCAAAGACCGGATAATACATCGAAAAATCCGGCCACCCGCTGTCATTCCAGCCCAGCGCCACTTCCAACGCGAGCGCATCGTCCAACAAATCCGGCGTTACCATTGCCGCCTGTTCCGGCACCAGCATTTCAAACACCATCGCCTTTGGTCCAATCGCCAAAATCGCCTGCGCCTGGTTGTCGTGATGCACCGGGTTGTCGTGCACCTCGCCCAAGAACACCACATCCGCATCGCGGAACAGATCGTAAGACACACCCTGCGCAAAGCCTGCGCTTGCGAGGACCGAAAAAGAAAAAGCTGCAATCGTCTGTTTCATGGCGCCATCAAACCGCGCGCCTTGGGAGGATGCAAGCCCACCTTGCGTCGCAGGTGGTATTCCCGCTTGCCCCGACATCGCGAATACCGCAGGGTGCGCGCCAACGCGCAAGGGGTCAGATTATGTTGCCAAAACTGAGCTTGATTTTGGGGGGCGCCGCCTCCGGCAAATCGGCCTTCTCCGAAGGTATGATAATGGCGTCCCGGCAACCGCGCATCTATATTGCGACAGCCCAAGCCTTTGATGACGAAATGCGTCGAAAGGTGCAAAAACACCTAATCCAGCGCGGCCCGGACTGGCGCACAATCGAAGCGCCACTCAACACCGCCGACGTCCTAAAAGATCTGCCAGCCGATGCCGTTGTTCTTCTGGACTGTGCCACAATGTGGCTGTCCAATCAGATGCTTGCAGAAAATGATCTCGCATCGGAACAAGCCAAATTGCTCGAAGCGCTGGAAGCTTGCCCCGCCCATGTAGTCGTTGTTTCAAACGAAGTTGGCCTTGACGTGGTCCCTGAAAATGATCTCGCCCGCCGCTTTCGCGATGCTCAGGGCACGTTGAACCAAGCCATAGCAAAACGGGCCACTTTGGCTGTGTTTGTGGTCGCCGGATTGCCAATGGTTCTGAAAGGAGAGCTGCCATGACTGAACTGCATCTGGTGCGCCATGGACCGACCCATGCCAAAACCATGGTTGGGTGGTCTGACCTACCCGCCGATCTTTCCGACACCGCCCAAGTCGCCCGGCTTGCGGATCACCTCCCCGCTGACGGCATTGTGATCAGCTCCGACCTGCAACGTTGTGTTGCGACCGCTGACGCCATTCAACGTGATCGGCACCGACTGGCCCATGATACAGCCTTGCGCGAAATCCATTTTGGCGATTGGGAACTCAAAACCTTCGCCGAGATCGAAGCCGCCGATCCCGACCGCATCCGTGCCTATTGGGAAACCCCCGGCGACGTGCGCCCGCCCAATGGCGAAAGCTGGAACGAAGTCACCTCCCGCGTAGATGGCGCAATTGATCGCTTGATTGCGGCGCATCGCGGTGCCAAACTGATCGTGGTTGTACACTTTGGCGTAATCCTGACGCAAATCCAACGTGCCGAGCAGCTCACCGCCGAAGAAGTCTTTGGCCATCGCATCGACAACCTGTCGGTAACCTCCATCAAAATCGATGACACGGGCTGGGCCACTCACCCAATTAATCACATTCCGTGATGATTTTCGTCAAAATGCTTTGGTTTCGTGATGAATTTTGGCGTGCTACTCTCACCTCATGACCTACGATTTATACATCGGCGACTACGCCTATTCCTCCTGGTCGCTGCGCGGCTGGCTTCTGTTTGAAAAATTTGGCATCGGCCAGAACACCACTTTGGTGGATTTCTCCGATAAATCGGTGGCCGAACAGCTCGCGAAATTGGCCCCGGCCCGCACTGTACCCACGGTTGTCACACCAGAAGGTGCAATCCTGTCCGACAGTCTTGCCATGGCCGAAGAACTCGCCGCCCGCCACCCAGACGCTGGCTTTTGGCCCAGCGATCCCGGAGCCCGTGCCACTGCCCGCAATCTAGCGGCTGAAATGCACTCTGGCTTCTTCACTCTGCGCAACGACTGCCCCATGAACCTGCGTCTTTCGTATGAAGACAGCAGCCCAACCGAGGACCTGCTCAAGGACGTCCAACGGCTTGAAACCATTTGGGAACACGCTCGCGCGAACTACGGTGCAGACGGCCCATGGCTTTGCGGCAACTACAGCGTTGCGGATGCCTTCTACGCACCCGTCGCTGCCCGCATTGCAGGCTATAACCTGCCGGTTGGCGAAGTGGCCCAAGCCTATGTTGATACACATTTGGCCGATCCGGCCTTCCGCCGCTGGCGCGCAATGGGCATCGTGCACGGCGCAACCCTGCCATGGTACGCGAAAGACCACGCAACCCGCGCGTGGCCGGGCCCCGTCCCCCTCGCGGCCAAACCTATCGACGAAGGTACGCCAGAAAACCGCAGCTGCCCCTACTCCGGCAAGCCCTCTACCCACCTGATGGAACTCAACGGGCGAACTTTTGGCCTTTGCAACGCCTTCTGCCGGGACAAAACCGTGGCCGATCCAGAAGCTTGGCCCGCATTCATGGCGCTGCAATAAACGTATTAACCTTTCGCTAACCAACCCTCGCTACAAATAGTTAACGTTTGTTAATCTGTTCGGTGGCGGGGGTTTTGCCATGGTATCACGGGCCTATACCGTGGCTTTTGAAGGGGTTGAGGCCCACCAGGTGGAGGTGCAATGCGCGCTTGCTCCGGGCCTGCCTGCTTTCTCCATCGTTGGCTTGCCGGACAAAGCTGTCTCAGAAGCACGCGACCGCATCCGTGCCGCGCTCGCTGCTATGGCCATTGCCCTGCCCTCCAAACGCATCACCATCAACCTGTCCCCCGCCGACCTCCCCAAAGAGGGCAGCCACTTTGACCTGCCCATCGCCGTCGTTTTACTTGCGGCGCTGGGGATCATCCCCGAAGACGCATCTGAAAGCACCGTGAGCCTTGGCGAACTGTCACTCGACGGCTCGCTTGTTGGCGTCACCGGCGCCTTACCTGCCGCCATGAGCGCGGCGGAAGAAGACCGCATGTTGCTCTGCCCGGCGGTCAGCAGCCCCGAAGCCGCCTGGGTTGCCGCCACACAGGTGATTGGCGCCGCCTCCCTCGCTGACGTCGTGCGCCATTACACCGGCCAATCGCCGCTCGCCCCTTCTCAACCCGGCGAAGTACAAGGCGAAAGCAGTTCCCTTGATCTGCGCGATGTGAAAGGCCAAGAACGCGCCAAACGCGCGTTGGAAATCGCCGCCGCCGGACGTCACCATTTGTTTATGGTGGGCTCGCCGGGTTCCGGCAAATCCATGCTGGCCGCACGTTTGCCAACGATCCTGCCGCCAATGAGCCCCGCCGAAGCGCTGGAAACCTCCATGATCCATTCGGTGGCGGGCATATTGGAGCAAGGTGGCATCTCCCGCACCCGCCCGTTTCGAGAGCCCCATCACTCTGCATCTATGGCTGCCATCGTTGGCGGAGGACGGCGCGCTCAGCCCGGCGAGATTTCTCTCGCCCACAATGGCGTGCTTTTCATGGATGAAATGCCAGAATTTTCACGGCCTGTACTCGAAACCCTGCGCCAGCCTATTGAAACCGGCCAAGTGATGATCGCTCGCGCCAATGCCCATGTGACCTACCCCTGCAAGTTCATGCTGATCGCCGCCGCCAATCCATGCCGCTGCGGCCACATGTATGACGCAGCCCAAGCCTGCGCCCGTGTTCCAGATTGCGGTCAGGACTACCTTGGCCGCCTCTCCGGCCCACTCATGGACCGCATCGATTTGCGCATCGAAGTGCCGCCAGTGGCCTTCCGCGACCTCGACCTGCCCAACGATGGTGACACATCAGAGCAAGTTGCGCAGCGCGTCGCCACTGCCCGTGCCCTCCAAACCACTCGCTTTGAGAGCCACAACGGCATTCGTGTAAACGCCGATGCCCATGGCCAGGCTTTGGAAGAAATCGCCACGCCAGACGCCGAAGGCCGCGCCTTGCTCTCACAAGTGGCCGAACGCTTTGGCCTAACCGCCCGCGGCTATCACCGGGTTTTGCGTGTCGCCCGCACCATCGCAGACCTTGAGGGCGCCGAACAAATCCGCCGCCCCCATCTGGCAGAAGTCATCAGCTTCCGCCTCTCGACCTCACAAGAGGTTTAAGCCAGCTTGCCTTCAATCGCGTCCCAAATCTTCTCAGCGATGTTCACCCCGTCAAACCGCTCCAACTCCTGAATGCCGGTCGGCGAAGTCACGTTGATCTCCGTCAGGTAATCACCAATCACGTCGATGCCGACAAAAATCTGCCCCTTCTCGCGCAGCAGCGGCCCAATAGCGGCACAGATTTCCAGATCGCGTTCGGTCAGCCCAATCTTCTCCGGACGCCCGCCCACGTGCATGTTGGAACGGGTTTCGCCCGCCGCTGGCACGCGGTTGATTGCGCCCACCGGCTCCCCGTTCACAAGGATCACGCGTTTATCGCCGTTGCTCACATCCGGCAGGAATTTCTGTACGATCAGCGGCTCACGGCTGAATCCAGTAAACAGCTCATGAAGCGAGGTCAGGTTGCGGTCATTGGCATCCAGACGGAACACACCGGCCCCACCGTTGCCATAGAGCGGCTTCAGGATCACATCGCCATGCTTAGCCTTGAATTCCTTGATGGTTTCCAGGTCACGCGCAATGGTCGTCGGCGGCGTCAGATCCGGGAAATCCAGCACCAACAACTTCTCCGGATAGTTCCGCACCCAGAAAGGATCATTCACCACCAACGTGTCCGGCGCTAGCCGATCCAGCAAATGTGTGCTGGTGATATAGTGCATGTCAAACGGCGGGTCCTGGCGCAGCCACACCACGTCAAAATCCTTCAGGTTCACCCGCTCAAACGGTCCCAGGTCCACATGGTTGCCCTGCTCGCGCCGCACCACCATGGCATGGCCCCGCGCAGTGATCTCGCCTTCTTCATAGGCCAGATGATCAGGCGAGTAGAAAAACAGCTCATGCCCCCGCGCCTGCGCCTCTTCGGCGATGCGGAAAGAACTGTCAGCATTGATGTCGACCGAGGTGATCGGATCCATTTGAAAGGCGATTTTCATGTGCGCACCCTGATAATAAGTCCACACTTACATGGCCCATGCCATCCCCGCTTGCAATGGGCAGGCTGATCTTACCAAAGTGCATTCTCAAGGATGTGAACCTCGCCCTTCCCATTCACCAGGGCCACATCAAACCGCATCTCTGTGAGCAGGCCTTTGGGCTCCCCACCGGCAAACTCTTCTGCCGCGCGCATCAGCCGCTCAACTTGTTTGGGCAACAACCGCGCAGCCGCGCTGTCAAAACTGCGACTGTGTTTGACCTCCACAAACACCAAGTCGTCGCCATCGCGCAAAATCAGGTCCACTTCCCCCGCTTTGCCACGCCACCGCGCCTTCACCAGCGCCAGCCCCCGCGCCTCATAATGGCGCAAAACCGCGTCCTCAGCGGCCTGCCCGGCCAAATAGTTGCTGCGCCCAGTGTCTTCCCTGCGCCTGTCACTCATACCAAACCATTGCCCAATCTCCGGCGGTCTAACCCGCTTTCTGCAACTTAAGGGCCAATTGGTACACTTTACGCCGGTTGATGCCATAGGCTTTGGCAATCGCGTCCGACGCATCTCGCACCGACAAAGTCTGCAGCGCCTCTTTCAGCGCGCCTTCGATGTCCTCCTCGCTGGCCGCTTCCCCGCGCTGACGGTCGATCAATACAACAATCTCGCCTTTGATTGTGCGCTCCGGCAACTCTGCCACCAACTCATCCAACGATCCGCGGATCACTTCTTCAAATTTCTTGGTCAACTCGCGCGCCACGGCCGCCTTACGCCCACCGCCTAGCACCTCCGCTGCGTCCGCCACCATGGCCGCGACCCGCTTAGGCGATTCGTAAAAAACCAACGTGCCCGGCACCTCGCGCACCGCCTCCAAGGCCGTCTGCCGCGCCTTTTTGGCGTTGGGTAGAAACCCGGCAAAGAAAAACGAATCCGTTGGTAGCCCTGCCAGCGACAATGCAGTGATGATCGCACTTGGTCCCGGCGCGCTGGTCACCAAATACCCGGCTTCCGCCGCCGCAACAGACAAATGATAGCCCGGATCGGCAATCAATGGCGTGCCCGCCTCAGAGGCATAGGCCACCGATTTCCCAGCCTGCAGATAGCCCAGAAGCTTGCCCCGCGCGCCTTCGCCAGAGTGGTCATGATACGACAGAACGTGGCGCCCATTCAGCGGCACCCCGTGTATTTCAAGGAGTTTCTTCATCGACCGCGTGTCTTCTGCAGCGATCACATCGGCACTGGCCAGAATGTCCAAAGCCCGCAAGGTGATATCACGTGCAGTGCCGATAGGTGTGGCGACAAAGTACAAACCCGGCTGCAATTTCACGGTCTGGTGATTCATAGCTGGACCCGCCTTTTCACTCGTTTATTATTCGGCAGCAACGCGGCCGGACCTCAATCACGGACGTGACCCCAACGGGAGTGGAGCTTACCTATGTTGTCTTTTCTTAAACCTGCCCACCGCTTTGTTAAAGGGGCGGTCGCAGGGCTGTCCACACTGGCGCTGATCTCTTGTGTGGAAACCACCGGAAGCTCCGGTCCAAAAATCGATGCATCAGCCCCCGTTCCAGTGGCGCTGTTGGTGCCCAAAGGCTCCAGCAACTCCGGCGACGCTCTCCTGGCTCAAAGCCTAGAAAACGCAGCCAAACTTGCTATTGCAGACTTGGGTGGCGTCAAGATTGACCTGCGGGTCTATGCCACTGCGGGCAACCCGAACACGGCGCAAGCCGCCGCAGTTCAAGCGGTTGATGAAGGCGCCAAAATCATTCTTGGCCCCGTGTTTGGCGAAGCCGCCAACGCCGCTGCCAAAGCCGTGGCTGGCCGCAACGTGAACGTGCTGTCCTTCTCCAACAACACCACCATCGCAGGCGGCAACCTGTTTGTGCTTGGGCCAACCTTTGACAACACCGCCGATCGCCTCGTGGCTTTTGCGAAAGGTCAGGGCAAAGGCAACATCATGGCGGTACACGCCAACAACTCGGCTGGCCTATTGGGCAACACCGCCATCGCCAACGCCATCACCCGCAATGGCGCAGGCAATGCCGGGGCTGTTGGGTATGAATTTTCGCAGGAAGGCGTGATCGCCGCCGTCAGCCAAATCAAGCTGAACGCGCAACAGAACAATGCGCAAACGCTGTTCTTAACCGCAAACACATCCGGCGCCCTTCCCCTGCTGACCCAGCTTTTGCCAGAAGCAGGCCTCAGCCCGGCCACCACGCAATATATGGGCCTGACTCGATGGGATATTCCGGCCCAAACACTGGAATTGCCAGGTGTTCAGGGCGGTTGGTACGCCATGCCGGACCCAACTCTGACCAGCCAATTCCAAAGCCGTTATGCGCAAGCTTACGGTGGTCTTCCCCACTCAATAGGTGGCTTGGCCTATGATGGCATTGCGGCAATTGGCGCGCTGGTCAAACAAGGCAAATCTGATGCACTGACCACAGGCGCATTGACTCAAGGCGCAGGCTTCCAGGGAGTGAACGGCATCTTCCGCCTGCGCACAGACGGCACAAACGAACGCGGACTGGCCGTAGCCACAATCCGCGACAAGAAGGTAGTAATCATTGACCCTGCCCCAACCCGATTTGGAGGCGCTGGCAGCTAAGGCCGGCGACATCTTCCCAGCCCCGCCAGTCGCGGGGCTGATCTGCTCTGCTGACGAAATTTTCAACTGCGCTGAAGTGGCGACTGAACTTGCCGACATCCTGAAAAAGGACGGCAAGGAAAGCGATCTGCGCAAGGAAATCGTTCCACTCCTCATGGACCGCCGCAAAGCAGCTATGACGCAGATTGCAGCTGCTTTCCGCGAACAACCGCGCGCCGCCCGCGCCATGACGCGCTCCTATACGTGGCTCACCGACTGCCTGGTCAGTTGCGCCTTTTACATTGCCACAGTTCGTTTTTACCCGCTGGCCACCCCCACCGAAGCTGAGCGGATCGCGCTGTTTGCGGTAGGTGGCTACGGGCGAGGCGAAATGGCGCCCCAGTCTGACGTCGATCTACTGTTCCTCACACCCTATAAAATCACCCCTTGGGCGGAGAGCGTGATTGAATCCATGCTCTACCTGCTCTGGGATCTGCGCCTCAAAGTCGGTCACAGCTCACGGACCGTGAAAGACTGTCTGCGCTTGGGGCGCGAAGACTTCACCATCCGCACCGCTCTGTTGGAAAACCGTTTCCTACGAGGCCATGAGCCACTGGACGAAGAGCTCAACACCCGTCTTGAAGATGAACTTTTCAAAGGCACCGAACAGGAGTTCATCGAGGCCAAACTTAACGAACGAGACGAGCGCCACAAAAAACAGGGCCAGCGTTACGTGGTCGAACCCAATGTCAAGGAAGGCAAAGGCGGCCTACGTGATCTGCAATCCCTCTTCTGGATCGCCAAATACGTCTATCACGTTTCCGATGTCTCTGAACTTGTTGAGAAAGAGGTCCTGGCGCAAGACGAGCTGGAGCGCTTCATCGAGGCAGAGAGCTTTCTCTGGGCGGTGCGCGGTCACTTGCACCTGACCGCCGGACGACCGATGGAACAACTCACCTTCAATGTGCAAGTCGAGATCGCAGATCAGATGGGCTATACAGACAAAGGTGGCCGCCGCGCGGTGGAACACTTCATGCAGGAGTTCTTTCGCCAAGTCACTGCCGTGGGCGACCTGACCCGTATTCTCTTGACCAAGCTGGAAGCCAACCACGCCAAAGCTGAGCCGCTATTGGAGCGCATCTTCCGCCGCCGCCCGCGCATGAAGCCGGGCTACAAAATGGTGCACAACCGCTTGGATGTGGCGGACGAAAAGGCCTTCCTCGACGATCCGCTGAACCTGCTGCGCCTGTTCGAAGAAGGCCTTCGCACGGGCATGTTGATCCACCCGGACGCCATGCGGCTGGTGACGGCCAACCTGCACCTGATCGACGAGGACTTCCGCGCCAACAAAGAGGCGCGCCGCCTGTTCCTCGACTTGCTGCTGAAACACGGCAACCCCGAACGCGCCCTGCGCCGCATGAACGAGCTGGGTGTGCTCGCTGCCTTTATCCCGGAATTTGAACCCATCGTCGCGATGATGCAGTTCAACATGTATCACTCCTACACGGTGGACGAACACACCATTCAGGTGATCTCCAACTTCACCGATATCGAACGCGAGGATCTAAAGGACGAGCTGCCGCTCTGCTCCGAAATCCTCGCCTCTGGCGGCATCAACCGCAAAGTCCTCATGGTCGCCATGCTGCTGCACGACATTGGCAAAGGCCGCGACATTGATCATTCCGTTCTGGGAGCACAAATCACTCGCAAGGTTGCTCCAAACCTCGGCCTCAATAAAGCCGACAGCGAAACTGTCGAATGGCTGGTGCGCTATCACTTGCTGATGTCGGACACGGCGCAGAAACGAGACATCGCCGACCCACGCACCGTGCGTGACTTCGCAAAAGCTGTAAAAACAGTGGACCGGTTGAATTTGCTGACCATCCTGACCGTTTGTGACATCCGCGGTGTAGGACCGGACACATGGAACAATTGGAAAGCCGTGCTTCTGCGCGCGCTTTACGGACAGACCAAGCTTGTGCTGGAAGACGGTATGGAGGCTATCACTCGCGAAAACCGCGGCACCAAGGCAAAGAAACTCCTGCGCGAAGAACTGGCCGATTGGCCCAGCAAAGACCTCAAGAAAGAGACCGCGCGCCACTACGAGCCCTATTGGCAGGGCCTGCACATCACTGCGCACAAGGTGTTTGCTGATCTACTCCGAGACATACCCGACGACGAAGTCCGCATCGACTTGCACCCGGACGAAGAACGCGACGCCACCCGCGTCTGTTTTGCCATGGCCGACCACCCGGGCATCTTCTCCCGTATGTGCGGCGCTCTGGCCTTGGTGGGAGCCAACATCGTCGACGCCCGTACCTTCACCTCAAAAGACGGCTACGCCACTGCGGCCTTCTGGATTCAGGATTCAGATGATGCGCCTTACGAGGCCGCCCGCCTGCCGCGTCTGCGCAAAATGATCGAACGCACTTTGGCTGGCGAAGTCGTTACCACAGAGGCCATCAGGTCCCGAGACGTCATCAAAAAACGGGAGCGCGCCTTTAAGGTCCCGACCACGATCTTGTTTGATAACGAAGGCTCCGAGATCTACACAATAATCGAAGTGGACACCCGTGATCGTGCGGGCCTGCTGTTTGACCTCACACGCACCTTGGCTAACAGCAACGTCTACATCGCCTCCGCCGTGATCGCGACCTTTGGAGAACAAGTGGTCGACACCTTTTATGTGAAAGATATGTTTGGCCTTAAATTTCACGCGGAAGGCAAACAAAAGACACTGGAAAAGAAACTGCGCGAGGCGATCCAGCAAGGCGCTGAAAGGGCCAGGGCATGAAGCCAATCCGCCTGATGCGCGGCTTTCTGACCGTTGGTTTCTGGACGCTATTGAGCCGGGTCCTCGGCTTTGTACGCGAAATCCTGTTGCTGAGCTTCATCGGCCCCGGCCCGCTGCTTGACGCCTTTGTCGCCGCCTTCCGATTGCCTAATATGTTCCGCCGCTTTTTTGCCGAAGGCGCGTTTAACGCCGCCTTTGTGCCAATGTTCTCTAAAAAACTGGAGGGCGAAGAAGACGCGGAGCACTTTGCCACCGAAGCGCTGAGCCTGCTGTTTGCCGCCGTGATGACCCTCACAGCCCTCGGCATGATCTTCATGCCCGCGCTGGTCTGGCTCACCGCTGAAGGCTTTGCTGGAGATGCCCGCTTCGACCTTACGGTGGGTTATGGCCGTATCGTCTTCCCCTACATCTTTTTTATGTCCCTAAGCGCATTATTCTCCGGCGTGCTCAACGCCACCGGCCGTTTTGCTGCTGCCGCAGCGGCACCGGTATTGCTCAACATCCTGATCATCCCGGCGCTGATCCTAGGGCATATCTCGGGCGGTGAGGTCATCACCTGGCTGATCTGGACCATTCCTTTTGCTGGCGTGGCCCAGCTTGGTCTTGTCTGGATTGCCAGCCGCAAAGCCGGCCTGCACATTAAATTGCGCCTGCCAAAGTGGACGCCAGACATGGCGCGCATGGTTCGCGTCGCCGTCCCCGCCGCGCTTGCCTCTGGCGTCATGCAGATCAACCTTGTGGTTGGACAAGTCGTGGCCTCAAACACCGAAGGCGCCGTCAGCTGGCTTTATGCAGCGGATCGTCTTTATCAGCTCCCCCTCGGCGTGATCGGCATCGCCATCGGTATCGTGCTTCTCCCCGATCTCTCCCGCCGGCTCAAAGCCGACGACACAGCAGGCGCCCAACATGCATTTTCCCGCGCCAGCGAGTTTGCCATGTTTCTGACAATCCCCTGCGCTGTGGCTTTCCTTGTGATCCCGTTGCCAATTGTCTCTGTGCTTTATGAGCGCGGCGCCACCGGTTCCGATGATGTCGCCGCCATCTCTGTTGCGCTGGCGATCTACGCCCTCGGTCTGCCTGCTTTTGTCCTGCAAAAACTGCTGCAACCGCTGTATTTCGCTCGAGAAGACACCAAACGCCCATTCCACTACGCCGTTTGGGCTATGGTGGTGAACGCAGTGCTGGCCTTCGGTCTTGCGCCTTACATCCAATGGATGGCGCCGGCCATTGCGGCCACTGTCTCCGCTTGGATCATGGTCGCACAATTGGGCTTTGGCGCGCGTGGCTATGGCCAAGTTGCCAAATTTGACACCAGCTTGCGCAAACGCCTTTGGCGCATCTGTCTGGCCTCTGCGGCCATGGGCGGCGTACTCTGGGTCTCTTGGGTTGTTTTGGTGCCGTGGTTCGGCTTGCCCGGCTGGCGTTACGTCGCTTTGCTGATCCTTTTGACACTCGGAACCGTTGTCTATTTTTCTGTTGGTCGCCTAATTGGCGCCTACGTTCCCAGCGAGTTAAAGGCTGCTGCCCGCCGTGGTTGAGCGGGCACAAACCGACAAATAGACTCAGAAACCTGTTGCTCCACGCCCCTAATGTGCCGTTAACCTTAGGCATTCTTTAATCTCGGGAGTGAGACATGAATAATTGGATCGTAATGATGATCGTCGGCATCCTTGCCGTGGTCCTGGGTATTTTGGCCTTAGCCAACCCGTTCGCAGCCTCCATGACTGCCACAGTCTTTGCCGGCTGGAGCTTTCTGTTCTTGGGCGCATTTCAAACTTTTGCGTCCTTTAACGCACCGTCCACAGGCGCAAAAATTGCGGGGGTGATCCTTGGTCTGCTGGCCATGGTGATTGGTGTACACATCATCGCACAACCGCTTCAGGGTCTGCTTTCCCTGACCTTCGCCGCCGGCATCCTGTTTCTTGTGTCTGGCATCTTCAAAGGTATTTTTGGCTTTTCCAATTTCGAAGGCAGCGCCCGCTGGGCTCTGCTTTTGTCAGGTTTGGTCTCGGTGATCTTGGGTCTGATGGTGCTCAACAACTTCCCACAATCCGCAGCCGTGCTGCTTGGTGTGTTGCTGGCCATTGAACTGCTGTCCAACGGTATCAGCGCCATCGCGCTCGCTTTTGCCGTACGCAACCTAAACAATGGCAGCTCCGACCAAGAAGAAGAAGCGGCCTAGTCTCTTAAATCACTGGCGGCGGATCTTTTCTCGGATCCGCTGCCATCCGCCGGGGATCAGCGCAAAGGACATCAAAAACCCTGTGCCAAAGCCGATCACATCGGCAACCCAATCCGGATTACCCCCGAAAATCAGGCTAAAGCCCAACTGAATGGCCACCAGCATGCCAATCAGCGAAAACGCCCGCGCCTGAGGTGCGCCCACCTCGCCCAAGCTTGTCCAAAGCAGGAATGTAAACGCTCCAATCAGGCCGTAAACCCCCGGGTAGCTTCCCATCAAAGGCGCTGACGCATCCAAAACCAGCGCATAACCCAAAGCGCCAACAATCCCAGACAGCACAAAAATCGCCAAGGTCGCCCAGCCGGAGAATACCTCTCCCACCATCTTACCCATTGCCAAAAGCAACACGCCGCCAAACAATGCATGGGTGAAATTGTAATGCACAAACAGATAACTCACAAAGCGGATCATATGCTCCGCTGGATACACGCCATTGGTGACCATCCAATCAAAGATATCCGGCGCAAAGGCATAACGCTGAATGGCATCCAGTCGCCAGCCAACCGCCGTTGGCCCGCCCACTATCCCCTTAGAGCCCAACCAGAGCGCGGCTTCCACGCCGACCAGCAACAAGAACAACGCCGTCACCACCGGCGGCAACGGGTTCACTGGACTCTGATCATCTGGGTGCGACATGCCTGTACTCCTTACCCGCCCTGTTTGCCAGTCTGGCTTGACGGTGTTTGACCTCGGAGATAAGCCAAGCAGACTGACAAATCCAGACGGAGTATTTCCAATGAACGAGGCGGTCCAAACGTCCTCCACCTTTACCCCACGCGTCTTTTCCGGGATTCAACCCTCGGGCGGTCTGACGCTGGGCAATTACCTCGGCGCGATGAAGCGCTTTGTTGACATGCAAGAGGCCGGCACCCACGAGACCGTGTTCTGCATGGTTGACCTGCACGCGATTACTGTCTGGCAAGACCCTGCCAAGCTGCAACGCGCCACCCGCGAACTCTGCGCTGGTTTCATTGCCGCAGGTATCGACCCGACAAAATCGATCCTGTTCAATCAATCCGCAGTGGCCGAACACACTCAACTGGCTTGGATTTTTAACTGCGTCGCCCGCATGGGCTGGATGCAGCGCATGACCCAATGGAAAGACAAAGCAGGCAAAAACCAGCAGAACGCGTCGCTTGGTCTGTTGGCCTACCCTGCCCTCATGGCCGCAGACATCTTAGTCTACCACGCCACCCACGTCCCTGTAGGCGAGGACCAGAAACAGCACCTCGAATTAACCCGCGACGTCGCCACCAAGTTCAACCACGACTATGGTGTGGACTTCTTCCCCATCACCGAACCGGTGATCGAAGGCGCAGCCACCCGTGTGATGTCCTTCCGTGATGGCACCAAAAAGATGTCCAAATCCGACCCGTCTGATGCCTCCCGCATCAACATGACCGACGACGCGGACACCATCGCCAAAAAGATCCGCAAGGCCAAAACCGACCCGGAGGCCTTGCCATCTGAGGCCAAAGGTCTGGAGGACCGCCCAGAAGCCCGTAACTTGATCAACATCTACGCGGGTCTGTCTGGCATGTCCGTCGATCAGGTTCTGGCAGACGTCGGCGGCAAGCAATTCTCAGAGTTTAAACCTATGCTGTCCGAACTCGCCGTGGAAAAGCTCTCCCCGATCAGCACGGAAATGGCCCGCCTGATGGAACATCAGGACGAGATCGACAAAATCCTCGCCCACGGTGCAGGTCAGGCCCGCGAGATCGCCGCGCCTATCCTAAAAAAGACTTACGAGATCGTCGGTATGGTCGGCGCCTAAGCCAACCGAACCGGACAACACATCAGCCCCGCCATTGGCGGGGCTTTTTTGTGCCCCTTATGGTCATCGCCCCAACGCGCGCTCCAAAAACAACGCCTCTTGGTCCCCAAACCTGCCCATCACCGGATTGCTAAACACAACCTTCTCCGCAACCCGCACAGAACCCGCATGCGCCGGATCAAAAATGGCGCAGGCCACCGGAAACTCTTTGGCTAGAACTCGATCCGCCCATGCCATCACCGCAGCCACAGCCTCCGTCGCCAGTCCCTGCCCCTGCGCGGAGGTCTTTAACGCCCAACCCGCCTCGGGCTTCCCGCGCACAGTTGGCTTTGTGTCCCTATGGTAATCCGCCAACCCAGCCTCCCCCAACAAACGCGCCGTCCACCTTGCTCTCCAGCACCCAGTAGCGATAGCCCAGCGCCTGCCAATGCCCGATATAGCGCAAAAGTCGAGACCACGACTCCGCCGCCGTCGAGGGCATACCGGAGATACGCGCCACAACCTCAGGATCAGCCCACATCGCAGCACTGGATTCAAAATCCGCCACGTCATGCCCGCGCAATATCAGCCGTTCTGTTTCAAGCCTTGGAACCATAATTGCCACCCTCATCATCACTTGATTGATACCGACAACTTCGAGTTTTGCGCCGCTTTTGCAATCCCCAACGTCCTTACTGCGCACCTGCGCACATAGTCCGCGCCAAATCGCAAGTTTTCAGCACGCGACGCCACGCCTACCTTTGACCTAACAAAGGAGACACGTCATGACCGCACCCTACGCCCCCTCCGCCCGCATCGGACACGTGCACCTGAAAGTCGCTGATCTAGACCGTGCAATTGCTTTCTATGCCGATGTGCTGGGCTTTGAGGTGCAAACCCGCCTCGGCAACGACGCCGCCTTCCTGGGATCAGACGGCTACCACCATCACATCGGCCTCAACACTTGGCGCAGCAAAGGCAGCGGCCCGGCACCGGAACACCACACCGGCCTATTTCACACCGCCATCCTCTACCCAACCCGCGCTGACCTCGCGACAGCTGTGCAACGGGTCATAAAGGCCGGGTACCCTGTCCTCGGCGCATCCGACCATGGCGTGTCAGAAGCCATCTATTTTAACGACCCCGATGGCAACGGCGTCGAACTCTATCGTGACCGCCACACAGCCGACTGGCCCCGCCACGAGGACGGCAGCCTGCAAATGTACAGTCGGCCTTTGAAACTGGACGAGCTCCTTACAGAAGCGGCCTAACGCCTACCAGCGTCACAAAACTGCAAACAACTTGTCACGAATCTGAATCGACGGCCTCCTAACCTTGGTATTAACCAATGATCCAAGCCTACGGAGCCAGGAATGTCCTCTAATCCCCACATCGACGATCTGTCCTTTGACGAAATCGACGAACTGATCTCGCCACGTGCCGAAGAAACTGATTTCGACCACATCGTGGAAACCGCCCTGTCCCGCCGTGGCTTCCTCGGTGGTGTGATGACCTTTGGCCTCGGCTCTTTCCTGGTCGGCACCACCGCCCTCACCCGCGATGCATTGGCAGATGGGCATGCTGACCGGTTTGGCTTCACCCAGGTTACGGCCAACTCTGAGGACACCATCACCGTCCCGGAAGGCTTTGAGTGGGAACAGGTAGTGACCTGGGGCGATCCACTTTTCTCCGACGCTCCTGCATTTGACGACGCCACCCGCGGCACCGCCGCCTCTCAGGCCCTTGCCTTTGGGGACAACAACGACGGCATGTCGATCTTCACCAAAGGCGGCCGCACCGTCATGGCGATCAACAACGAATACACCAACCGCAAGATCCTCTGGGGCAACAACCCGGACGGAAAATGGGTGTCCGACGACGATGTACAAAAAGGCATGAACGCGCATGGCGTGTCTGTCTTCGAAGTGGCCCGTGACGAGAGCGGCAAATGGCAGGTTGTGGTCGACAGCGACCTGAACCGCCGCATCACGCCGCAAACCGATATGGACTTAACTGGCCCAGCGGCAGGCCATGACCTGCTGAAAACCAAAGCTGACCCAACCGGCACCACCACCAAAGGCACTTGGAACAACTGTGGCAACGGTGAAACCCCTTGGGGCACCTATCTGACCTGCGAAGAAAACTTCCACGGCTACTTCTCCGCCGAAGACGAAGCGCATGAGGTTTCCGCAGAACTGAAACGTTACGGTGTCTCGTCCAAAGACTGGGGTTATGGCTGGGCCAAAGTAGACAACCGCTTTGACGTTTCCAAGAACCCAAATGAGCCAAACCGTGCAGGCTATGTGGTCGAAATCGATCCATTTGACCCAACCTCCACGCCAAAGAAACGCACCGCTCTGGGCCGCTTCAAACATGAAAACGCCGCCGTGGTTCTGGCGGCCAACGGCAAAGCGGTTGTCTACCTCGGCGACGATGAACGCGGCGAGTTCCTCTACAGATTTGTCTCCCACGGTGTTTACACCGCCACCGGCGACAACAGCGATCTTTTGGAAAATGGCGACCTGTTTGTGGCCAAATTCCATGACGACATGCGCGGCGAATGGCTGGCCCTGACGCCAGAAACCACCGGCATGAGCGACGCAGAGATCCGTATCCATACCCGTCAGGCCGCATCTCACGTAGGCGCGACTACGATGGACCGCCCAGAATGGGTGGCGGTGAACCCAACCAAGGCAGAAGCCTACGTTGCGCTCACCAACAACAAGAACCGTGGCAAAAAGCCAAATGCGGGCGGTGATGACACCTCCGCAAACGGCCCGAACCCACGGGACAACAACAACTACGGCCAGATCGCCCGCTGGATGCCGGACAACGAGGACCACAGCTCAAACGGGTTTAGCTGGAACCTCTTCGCCCTGGCCGGGAACCCGGATGTACATGATGATGCATATGCAGGCAGCGAGAACATCAATGCCGGAAATATGTTCAACTCGCCGGACGGCATGGCCTTTGACGACACCGGCCTATTGTGGATCCAGACTGACGGCAAATATTCTAACGAAGGCGACTTTGCGGGCATGGGCAACAACCAGATGCTTGCGGGCGACACCGTTACCGGTGAAATCCGCCGCTTCCTGGTTGGTCCAAACGAATGTGAAGTCACCGGAGTTTGCTGGTCCCCGGATCGTCGCACCATGTTTGTCGGCATTCAACACCCTGGCGAGAAAGGCAACTCCCACTTCCCGGATGGCGGCACCTCGGTGCCTCGGTCTGGAGTTTTCGCGGTACGTCGCACAGACGGCGGCCTAATTGGATAACGACTACGCAAATTCTAACTACCCAAATATCTTTTTACATCCCGCTTTTTAGCACCAATCCTTTGGCCCTCGACCTCCCCCGGTCGGGGGCTTTCCTTTTGAACGGAAGCCACTTAGCCACGTCCGATGTAAGGCATCTTAGTCGCCATCACCGTCATGAACTGCACATTTGCGTTGAGCGGCATCTGCGCCATATGCAGCACCGAGCGCGCCGCATCCTGCACATCCATCGTGGCATTGGGGGCCTTGCCATCGGCGACCAGCGCCGCGTTCAACCCGGCCACCATGTCAGTCTCCGCATTGCCAATGTCGATCTGGCCACAGGCGATATCATACGGCCGCCCATCCAGTGACAATGCCCGTGTCAGCCCGGTCACCGCGTGTTTGGTAAGCGTGTAACACACCGACCCTTCACGCGGCACATGCGCCGACAACGACCCGTTGTTGATGATCCGCCCGCCCTGCGGCACCTGGCGTCGCATCTGCGCATAGGCCAGCTTTGCCGCAATAAACATGCCACGCACGTTTACATCGAGCACCTGATCAAAGCCGCCCAGATCGATCTCGTCAATCGATCCCGCAGGCCCAAACATGCCGGCATTGTTGAACAGAGCATCCAGCCGCTCCGCCCGCGCCACAAACCGCGCAAAGGCACTTTCCATCGCCGCCGCATCGGTCACATCCGCAACCAAAGGCACCGCGTTGCCGTACTCATCCGCAATCGCCTGTAGCTTTTCTTCGCTGCGCGCCAACACGCCAACGCGCCAACCAGCCTCCAGAAAGGCCACCGCCGTCGCTTTGCCAATACCTTGGCTCGCGCCGGTTACAATGATACTCTTCACGCGCTTTCCTCCTGCGCCATCAACTCCAGCGGCACAGGCGCCACAGTCAAATCACTCACATCCAGCGGCCCAGACGGCTTAGCCAACCGATTGCGCACCACCCAGTGTAGCCGCTCGCTGGCCCGTGTGATCGCCACATATGCCAGGCGCTTCCACAACGGTTGCCCAGCCTCCTGCCGGTTCATCCGCGCCGCCACAAACAGGTCCGGCGCAAACACCTGCACATTCTCCCACTGGGACCCCTGCGCCTTGTGAATGGTCACCGCCGCCCCATGCAGGAACGTCGCCCCCATGCGCGCCGCATAGGGAATAAACGGCTCTTCCTCATCCGGCATCTCGATCTTCACAATCGACGCCGCCGACACACGCGGGTCTTCCGCGCCCATCACATGCAGCCGCGAAAACCCCGGCTTACGTCCCGGCCCCAGATAAATCACCTGCGCGCCTTTGATCAGCCCCCGCGCCTCCAGATCCAGCCGCTTCTTGCGGTGTTTCATCGGCAGTTCAATTCCGTCACAGATCAGTGGCTCACCTTCCAGCAACTCATCTTCCGGTGCACCATGCACCACGCGAAATGCGTTGATCAGCCGGATACGTGTCGCATTGCGCCAAACCAACACCGGCGAGCGCGCCATCAGGTCGACCTCAACGCGCTGCGCCAGAACCACACGATCATCTTTGCGCGCAGACTCTTCCACCATACGCTCAAAATCCTGAAACCCCAGTTGCGGATCCGCCAGCGCGTGGGCCAAATCCAAAATCGGGTTGTCCGCTTCTTGGCGGTGAATACGTTCCAAATTGTAGACCGCCGGCGCAGGCAGTTTATCAAACACCATCGCACCCGACTGGTTCACCGGCGCCAACTGCGCCGGATCACCAAACAGCACCAGCGTGCTGAAAATCTCTTTTAAATCATCAAACTGCTTGTCATCCAGCATCGAGCTTTCATCGATAAACCCGATGTCCAGCGGATCATCCCGCCGCTTCCAGCCGGTGATAAAATCCGAGCCGCGCAGCCCAGCCGCCGCCAAAGCCCCCGGAATGGATTTGTGCAGCTGATAAAACGCATGCGCCCGATCCAAGGCCTCTTCCGTCAGCCCTTCAATTTCTGGCTTCTCACCTTTTTCGGCCAACCACTCTGCGATCTTCTCATATTCCGGGTCATACACCGGCGTGTAGATGATCCGGTGAATGGTGGTCGCGGGCACACCGCGCATCCGCAACACACTCGCCGCCTTGTTGGTCGGGGCCAAAATGGCCAGCGTGCGGTGGTCCTTCTTGCGCTTGCCTTCATAATCGCCGGAGACAATATCCACGCCCGCGCCTTCCAGGGCTTTCACCATCTCTGCCAACAGCAAGGTTTTACCCGACCCGGCTTTGCCGGTCACGGCCGCAATCGCTTGCTTGCCTTCGGTCGCAGGGGTCAGAATGCCTTCGTCCAAATCCACCCCCAGCCCTTTGAGCAAAGAGGAGATATTGTCAAAGGCCTCGGCCTGATCGTGGCTGAATGTGATGGAGGTACTGCTCATGGCGCGACCCTATAGCGGGCAGCGATTGGGGGCCAGCGGGTTTCTCGACATCCTCGTCATCACCTTACTTGAAGCGCTGTATTCAACCGCCCCAAAGCCACTACGGTCGCGTCTTATTTTTGCCACTTAAGGCCGCTCTATTAGGGCGGCGCGTCAACCATTAAGTGTGCCTTATTTTATGTCCCAGTCAGATTTCCAAGCACGGCTCAATCGTCTTCAGATGAATCGTCCTTCAACGGAGCCAACAAACAAGTCAAGTAACCCAGCGCCCAAAGCCCTCAACAATCGTCCCACAAAACTGAGCTGGCTGACCGTTGCTGCGTTTGTATTTCTAGGAAGGTGGACCGCAGTATTTGCCAACGAAGAGTACGACCTCATCAAAGAGACTTTTGGTGAGCAAGGCGCGATAATTGTCGGCATGATCGCGTTGGCTTTAACGGCTATTGGATCGCTATTATTTCTGCGCGCACTTTGGAAACAGTTCAAACCAAACACGCCCAAAAGTGTCCGGTCGGGATCAGAACAGAACAAAGCGTCTCAAGTTTTCCCTCAGTCCAAGCGAACCGAGCAAAAACTGGGTCCATCAATCTTTCTTATTGTACTCTTCCCCTTGCTATACGCCATCGCAGCTAACCTTGACGGCTTGATTGGCGAAAAGGGCAAAACCTCTCATGTGATCTTCGATGTCGTTGTGCCCAGCCTTTCTACTCTTGTGCTGCTTGCATTCGTTTGCGCGGGCCTCGTGGTCAATATTGGCGCGATCTTTAAATTCGGTCGCCGAGAAAGCCCTGTGATAGCGCCGGACATGTCTGCCGAACAGATTGAAGCCATCGCGTCTCAGCGCAACCAGCGCGATGGCCTGTCAGGCATTCTTCTGGGTGCCGGCGCGGTTGGATATCTTGGCTTGGGAACAACCGCTGTCAAATCACCCATTGAGGACGTCACCAAGTTTGGTTTTTCCATGCTTCTTGTAGCAGCCGTGCTAGTGCTCAGTGTGTTGATAAGACTACTGCTTATTTTGATTAGACAACGGCGGTTCCCCTGGCGCACACCGATCTACTTTCTTGCCTCTGCGGCAGGCGTGCTCCTGCTCTTCCGCCGAACAAGCCTACACCTTTCGGACTACGAACCAATTTTGGCTTCGCTGGCCCACTGAGCCTGTGTGAGCCCAATGTGGGAGGTCGAAAGTCTATCTGCTGATCCTGGCTGAGGGGCATCCACCTACCAACAAAAAGACCCCCGAAACCATGCGGCTCCGAGGGCTTGAGGAAAACGGGGGAAACCGTTTTACGATCCGTGAGTATTACTTGCCCGCGTCGAGCACATCTTCCAGCGTGCGCAGGCCAGTCTTTGGCGCCTGCACCAGCACCGACATATTGCCCGGCTTGTGCTCATTGCGCAGCATCTTCATGTGCGCGTCCGGCAGCTCGGCCCAAGGGAACACTTCAGACATACATGGGTCCAGACGGCGTTCTACCATCAGTTGGTTGGCAGCCGCAGCTTGCTTCAGGTGGGCAAAGTGAGACCCCTGCAAGCGCTTCTGGTGCATCCACATGTAACGCACGTCAAATGTGCAGTTGAAACCGGAGGTACCAGCACAGATCACAACCATGCCGCCCTTTTTCACCACAAGCGTGGACACCGGGAAAGTCGCCTGACCGGGGTGTTCAAACACCATATCCACGTTCACACCTTTGCCGGTGATCTCCCAGATCGCCTTACCAAATTTGCGCGCTTCTTTCAGCCAAGTGTTGTACTCAGGCGTGTTCACTGTGGGCAGCTCGCCCCAGCAGTTGAAGTCGTTGCGGTTGATCACGCCTTTCGCGCCAAGCCCCATGACAAAGTCACGTTTGCTCTCGTCCGAAATCACGCCAATCGCATTGGCACCAGCAGTGTTGATCAGCTGGATCGCATACGACCCCAGACCACCGGACGCGCCCCAAACCAGAACGTTCTGGCCCGGCTTCAGGTCGTGTGGCTCGTGGCCAAACAACATCCGATACGCGGTCGCCAGTGTCAGCGTGTAACACGCGCTCTCTTCCCATGTCAGGTGCTTGGGACGTGGCATCAATTGCTGCGCCTGCACACGGGTGAACTGAGAGAACGATCCATCAGGAGTCTCATAGCCCCAAATGCGCTGGCTGTCGGAGAACATCGGATCGCCGCCGTTGCAGTGCTCGTCGTCACCATCATCCTGGTTGCAGTGGATCACAACTTCGTCGCCCACTTTCCAGCGCTTCACCTTGTCACCCACGGCCCAAACGATGCCGGACGCATCAGAACCGGCAATGTGATACGGCTGCTTGTGCACGTCGAACATGGAGATCGGAACACCCAGACCAGCCCAGACACCGTTGTAGTTCACGCCCGCCGCCATCACTAGAACCAGCACTTCATGGCTGTCCAGCGTTGGCACGTCGACAACTTCCTGAAGCATCGCCTTATCCGGCTCACCTTGACGCTCGCGACGGATCGCCCAGGCGTACATCTGTTTTGGGACATGTCCCATCGGGGGCATCTCGCCCATTTCGTACAGGTCTTTCTGTGGTGCGTCGTAGGTCGCAATGCCGTTTTCAGTATCCAGAGCCATCTTCGCCTCCTGATTGGTCGTTTCGCCGCGATGCAGAATCGCGTTCCTGCCACCGTGATACGGATGCTAAGGTAACATTGCAACCTTCAAAGGGGTCTTTTTGTAATTTTATAACCCAGCAGTCGCGGCATGGATTGCTGCGCACGCACAATCACCCCAGCAAATGCCTTATGGAATTGGCATAAAACCGTAGGATATCCGCCTGGTCTTTGTTCACAGAGAACGTGCCGTCACCTTCTAGGAGCACCCGCCGCCCCACCATGGTCTTAAGCGCACTTTCAATTGCTTCTTCCGGTGCATCACGCATAAAACGCGCCCGGTTCTGCGGCAACGCCGACAACCGCGCGGCAAAAGCACCCTTCACGTCCTCCTCCGACAAAGGCCCAGAAGCTTGCTCAAAAATATATGCCATCAGCGGCACCGGTAGAATCGGCACCACCCCGTTGATACGTCGCATCAATTCCACACCCAGCGGTTTGGCGACGTCGCCCGTCACGTCTTTGGAGAACTCCGTGAGCGACACAGGCCGTCCAAAGCGCACCGTGGCATTGCCAAAACGATGCACCTTGCCGCGCAGGCGCAACAGCAGCTGCTTGAAGAAGAACCCCACAATCACCGAAATCCGCGCCCGGAACCCCTTCCCGCCGCTTGCCGCCGATTCAAGCAGGATGCGGTCTTCCAACACCCGATCATAGTTGATCGCAACCGGAACAAAGACCACGTCGCGCCCGTCGGGTTGATAGGCGTCTGTAATGTATTTGATCAGCCCTAACTTAGGATCCTGCGGTGCCCCGGTTAGCGACAGCCGCCCCTCCGGGAACATCGCTTGCGCCACCCCCGCTTCGGTCGCCAAACGCACATAGGCAGCCAGCACCTTGCGATAGAGATCATTGCGCGATTTGCGCCGGATAAAGTAAGCCCCCATCGCCCGGATCAACCGGCTCAGCGGCCAAACCCGCGCCCATTCGCCTACCGCATAAGATAACGCCCCGCGCCGCGCCGCGAGATAGGTCACCAGCACGTAATCCATATTGCTCTTGTGATTGATCACATAAACAACCGTGCTCTCCTGCGGGATCGCATCCAGCGCCGCCTCATCCACATGGGTCAGACGTACACGATAAAACGCCCGGCTTAGGAACCGCGCAATCTTGATGGCGACGCCAAAATACATAGTGGCCGAAAACGACGGCACAATCTCACCCGCGTAGCGCTTGGCAGTCTCAAAGGCCACAGCCTCCGGAATGCCCTCTTCTGCCGCATGTTCCGAAACAGCGCGGGTCACATCCGGCTGGTAGATCAGCCGCTCGATCATGTCGTGACGCTGCGCCAGTTTGAACGGTTCAATTGGCCGCTCCAGACGCTCATTGAGCCGCGCCACAACACGCTCCATCCGACGCCGGAAGAACCAGCGCACCGAAGGAAACAGCAAATGGCTGGCGGCAGTGACCACTGCAAACAGCAGGATCAGCGCAAAAAGCCAAAGAGGAAGCTCAATCGTCGACGTCATGATATGACTCTGACAACAGCTTGAAGCGAGGCGCAATAGACTTCGCGTAACTCTCCCTGCTTGTGCCCAACCGGTGACGGAGGGATTTTGCCGCAACGCAGCGAATTGACTTGCAAAGGATGTTTCGCGTAAATACGCTCAAACGAAAGAATGTTGCTAGGTCATACTCAGACCCCCAGCAGAGGACCGAAATATGTCGCAGACGCAGCAAAACCAGCCCGCCGATAGACCTTCCAAGGACCGCCCGTGGTTGATTCGAACCTACGCCGGCCATTCCACCGCCAAAGCCTCCAACGCGCTCTATCGCTCCAACCTGGAAAAAGGCCAGACCGGCTTATCGGTGGCCTTCGACCTACCGACACAGACAGGCTATGACAGCGACCACATTCTCGCGCGCGGCGAAGTGGGCAAGGTTGGCGTGCCGGTCTGCCACCTCGGCGACATGCGCACCTTGTTTGACCAGATCCCACTGGAACAAATGAACACCTCCATGACAATCAACGCCACCGCGCCTTGGTTGCTCTCGCTCTATATTGCCGCCGCCGAGGAGCAAGGCGCCGATGTCACCAAGCTGCAGGGCACGGTGCAGAACGATCTGATCAAAGAATACCTGAGCCGCGGCACCTATATCTGCCCACCGGAACCCAGCCTGAAGATGATCGCGGATGTGGCAGAATACTGTTACACCAACGTACCTAAATGGAATCCGATGAACGTCTGTTCCTACCACTTGCAAGAGGCAGGCGCGACACCGGAACAAGAGCTTTCCTTTGCACTTGCCACCGCCATTGCTGTGCTCGATGCGCTCAAGCCTCGCGTGGCTGAGGAGGACTTCCCACGCCTCTGTGGCCGTATCTCCTTCTTTGTGAACGCGGGCATTCGCTTTGTCACCGAGATGTGCAAAATGCGCGCCTTTGTGGATCTCTGGGATGAAATACTGGTTGAGCGCTACGGCGTGACCGATCCAAAATCCCGCCGTTTCCGATATGGTGTGCAGGTAAACTCTCTTGGCCTAACCGAGCAGCAGCCGGAAAATAACGTTTACCGTATTCTCATTGAAATGCTAGCTGTCACCCTGTCGAAAAAGGCCCGCGCCCGCGCCGTGCAATTGCCAGCCTGGAACGAGGCGCTGGGTTTGCCACGCCCATGGGATCAGCAATGGTCCATGCGTATGCAGCAAATCATGGCCTTTGAAACCGACCTCTTGGAATACGACGATCTTTTCGATGGAAACCCTGCGGTGGGTTCCAAAGTAGAAGAGCTAAAAGACGGCGCCCGTCGAGAATTGGCCAATTTGGAAAGTATGGGCGGCGCGATTGGCGCCATCGATTATATGAAATCCCGCCTTGTGGACAGTAACGCCGAACGCCTCAACCGTATCGAAGCAGGAGAAACGGTAGTGGTTGGCGTAAACAAGTTCCAAAAAGGAGAAGCCTCCCCACTGATGACAGGCGACGGTGGTATCATGGTGGTGGACCCTGCCGTGGAACAAGAACAGATTTCGCGCCTCGCCGATTGGCGCAAACAGCGGGACAACGTCGCTGTGGAAAAAGCCCTCGCCGATTTGCGCTCGGCTGCGTCCAACGGCGACAATGTCATGCCCGCCTCCATCGCCGCTGCCAAGGCTGGCGTCACAACCGGCGAATGGGCGGCTCAAATGCGCGTCGTACATGGCGAATACCGTGGTCCCACCGGCGTCTCTGGCGCCCCTTCTAACAAAACCGAAGGTCTCGACGATCTGCGCAACGCTGTCGACGCCGTATCTGATAAACTGGGGCGTCGCTTGAAATTTGTCATTGGGAAACCGGGGCTTGACGGCCACTCTAACGGCGCTGAGCAAATCGCCTTCCGTGCCCGCGATTGTGGCATGGACATCACCTACGACGGCATCCGCCTGACCCCAGAGGAGATCGTGAGCAAGGCACTGGAAGACGAGGCTCATGTGGTGGGTCTGTCGATCCTCTCCGGGTCACACATCCCGCTGGTTGAGGATCTCATGCAACGTATGCGTGACGCAGGATTGCGTGAAATTCCCGTTATCGTTGGCGGCATCATCCCTGACGAGGATGCGGATCGCTTGCGTGCCATGGGAGTGGCCCGGGTCTATACCCCTAAAGACTTTGAGTTGAACACAATCATGGGGGACATCGTCACTCTGGCGAATCCCAACTCTGTTGCGGCCCAATGAACTATTTGGCGTCTCTCCGCCTCCAATTCGGGGAAGAAAACCACACAATAACGCGCACATACGCCGTCAAGCACAACCAAAAATTGTAAAATCACCCAAATCCAACTAAAAGTTTAGTCATCCGACTTGCATGTACGATCTAAAAGCGACGAAACTCCGGTTCGTGCAAAAAAATCGATGGGAAATCGGAAATGAAGTTGGAAGAGTTGAGCCGCGAAGAGTTGATTGATCTGCGGGCGCAGATCGATATCCAACTGGAAAAAAGAGAGGCGCAACGAAAAGCTGATGCGCTGAAAGCGATTGAAGAAGCCGCCGAAAAATACGGTTTCTCTCTGGAAGAACTTGCAAGCGTCACAAGCAAAAGGCGGGGAGGTCTTATGAAAGGCGTTCCAAAGTATGCGCACCCAGAAGACAAAACCAAAACTTGGACCGGCAAAGGTCGCAAACCTAAATGGTTTGACGAGGCTTTGGCCGCAGGCATCGCACCGGACACTATGGAAATCTAATCCATTCCAGGCGAGCCCCAAACAAAGCCGAAGTGCGTTCCACGGCGCCACTTCGGCTTTCGCTTTTCTCAACAGATGTTTTTCTGTTTTTTGGCTTGCCCTGCGATGCAATTTTGCGCATCTGATTCACTCTTATACCTTTGCCTCAAGAGCATCCTTCTCCGCCCACAGAAAACCAAAAGGAATTGCAATGACTGTACATATCGGAGCCCAACCCGGAGACATCGCAGAAACCGTTCTTCTGCCTGGCGATCCTTACCGCGCCAAATGGGCGGCGGAGACCTTCCTTACCGACGTGAAACTGGTGAACGAAGTCCGCGGTATGCTCGGCTTCACCGGTATGTGGAAAGGCAACCGCGTCACCATCCACGGCTCCGGCATGGGCATGCCCTCGCTCTCGATCTACGTCAACGAGTTGATCAAGGACTATGGCGCCAAAACTCTGATCCGCATCGGCTCCTGCGGTGGCATGCAGGACAGCGTGAAAGTGCGCGACGTGATTGTCGCCATGACAGCCACCACGCTCTCCACCCCGTCCCGCGGCATCTTCAAGGAAATGAACTTTGCGCCCTGCGCCGACTACAGCCTGCTGCGCGCGGCCGCGGACGCAGCAGAAGCCAAAGGCACCGCCACCCACGTTGGCGGCATCTACAGTTCCGACGTCTTCTATGATGAACGCCCGGACCTGACCGAGCAAATGACCCGCCACGGTATTCTTGGCGTCGAAATGGAAGCTGCTGAACTCTACAACCTCGCGGCCCGTCATGGCCGTCGCGCACTGGCTGTTCTGACCGTGTCTGACCACCTGCTGACCGGCGAGGCCTTGCCGTCCGAAGACCGTGAGAAGACCTTTGGCGACATGGTTGAAATCGCGCTGGAAGCCGCCTTCGCCTGATCGGCAACACATCCCGTCAGGTGGCCGCGCACATCTTGCGACAGGCCGCCTGACATGCCACACACGCCCTTAACCGCTGCAGCCGCAGCTACCACAGACAAGGGGCCTCCATGACACGTGTATTGCAAGCTCAACGCAAGGAACCCGCTTCCGGCGAAACCCGCTCTGCGGTGATCTTTCTGCACGGCTACGGCGCCAATGGGGCCGACTTGATGGGCCTTGCAGATCCGCTGGCAGAGCACTTGCCGGACACGCTGTTCCTGGCACCCGACGCGCCGGAAGAAATCCCCGGCATGCCCATGGGCCGCCAATGGTTCCCAATTCCATGGATCGACGGCTCCTCTGAGGAGGAAAGCGAACGTGGCATGATGGCCGCCGTCGAAGACCTCAACGCCTTCCTCGATGCGGTGATGGTCGACGAAGATCTCCTGCCGGAACAGGTTGTGCTCTTTGGGTTCTCTCAGGGCACTATGATGAGCCTGCATGTTGCCCCCCGCCGTGAAGACGAGCTTGCCGGCATCGTCGCCTTCTCAGGCCGCCTGCTGCAACCGGACCTGCTCAAGGATGAAGCGATCAGCAAACCGGCGATCCTGCTGGTGCATGGCGATCAAGACGATGTGGTGCCACCGCAATCCTTGCCCCAGGCCGCCGAAGCCCTGCAAGAAGCCGGTTTCACCGATGTCTACGCCCACATCATGAAAGGCACCGCCCACGGCATCGCGCCGGATGGCCTGAGTGTAGCGCTTGCCTTTATGCGCGACAAACTGGGCCTTTAAGGCCACGGCTTGCGCAATTTCACGGCATTCTCGATCTTAGGAGCGCAAAAGCATTTTGCGCGTTCCGCCCACTGCGGTAAGAAACCCTAAGATTTGATGAATTGGATTTTACCGTGTTGCACTCTGTCAGTCCCAAAAAACCCGTTTCCACACCGACCACACCGCGCGCAAGTCGCCGCTTGGCAGGGCTGCTTTGCGCCACGGCCTTGCTCCCTGCACCTGCCGCGCTCGCGCAGAGCATAAACCCGCTCGATAACGGCCCGACGCGTATCGTTTCGCTTGAAACCGGCAACATGTACCCCGAGGGCACATTGGAGTTGACCGTTGGTGCGCGCCAGACAAGCCCAGGGGACCGTGCTGGCACAGGCAACCAAAACTACCACGGCGGCGGCGTCTACGCCTTCTCCGACCGCTTCAACCTCGGGTTCGAACTTCAAAACTACATTGATCCGGTCGGCGGCCCAATCGATGGCTTCCCTGGTCTCGGCCCGCAACAGATCCCACAGCTTGAGACCAACCAAATTGCTCTCTGGGGCAAATACCAGATCTACAAAGACGATCGCTGGGCCATCGCAGCCCTTGGCTCTGCTGAGGTCTTTACCAACATGCAGACGGACCTCTGGGGCAATTGGTTCCACCCTCAATCCAACGTGGTCATCGGCGCCCTGAAGATGCCGATCTCCTACACCGTCAATCCGAAACTGCAATTGCACTTCACGCCAGGCATCGCATTGGGTCCGGACACAATTGATGGCGGTCAGTTCTACGGCAACATGGTGACAATGGGGGCCGGTGTGTCCTACAAGGCCCACCCTCGACTGTCGCTGTTTGGCACCGTCGAATCCTCTGTCGGCAGCCCCAACACCATCGCCAGCAACGGCGAATGGGTCACCCAGCCCGTTTGGTCCGCTGGCGGCCGCTACAACGTGACCCAACGCATTGCTTTTGAGGGGTATGTGACAAATGGGTTTGGCATCTCCCCCGGCACCAGTACTTGGGCGTTCTGGCCGGATGGCGATCACTTGATGGTCGGCGGTCGCTTGATCTACACACCGGGCGACAAGCGTGACGAAAGCTATCGCACACTGTCCCTGCCCGCGACACAGCCGCAACTCAACGCACAGCAGGACGGCTTTACCCTCGCATCTGCCGCGACACTGGAACCTGGATTGATGCGCACGGACCTTTGGTACGGCAGCGATAACAACGCAGGTGCCGCAATCAACTTCAGCCCGGATCGCGACATCGAACTTCAATTCATCTTTGAACAGTTCTCCGACAACACGACCGCCGACGCAAATTTGGTGCCAACCACCAACGTGCGCTACATGGTGGGCCCAAAACTGCGCCTGATGGATCAAAACAACGGCAATCCGTTCTCGCTCGCCGGTCGCATGCTCTACGGACGTCAAATCAGCTCAGCCTCTCAAAAGGTGGGCGTCTTTTACACGGATCTGACAGCCAACTATAAGACCCGCAACGGGTTCTCCTTAACGGCCAGTCCGAAAGTTGCTGCATGGGGCAGTAAAGAGTTGATCGGACTTGGCCTAGGAGTGGGTTACTCTTTCGGCGGTGGCCTGGAACTGATGGCGGAAGCGACGCCTATTGGGCGTGATGGCAATGAAACCACCTGGGCCGCTGGCGCACGCTATCACTTTGGCCGCTCAGGCCTTTCTGTGGACGCACAGGTCACCAACGCAATTGGCCGCCACGGCATCGGCAGCATGATTGCCCAAGACGACGCAAGGTTTGCGCTGACCCTGTCCAAAACCTTTGACCTATCAGGAGCAAAATTCTGGTAGCTCTAAAACCCATTTAAAACCGATCCCTCACCCCGCCCGTAAAACAGGTGGCGTGACTGCGTTTTGGGCATCAGGCGTCATAAATACGTCACCCATTCATGAAACTCTGCACGTGCCAGACCACAAATGCAGATCGTGCATATTGTGAGGCTTGTCAGAGTTGAACCACGAGATATAGTGGGTATAGGCCTCGTGCCACTGCGGCACGAACGCAGCGAGGGAGCACCCTTATGGACGGCGATTTTAGGACTGAATTCACGCGACATCCCGGCGGATTGAAGCATCATCCGGCATTGGTACTGAATGCAGACTACCGCCCCCTCTCCTACTACCCGCTGTCGCTATGGCCTTGGCAGGATGCGATCAAAGCCGCTTACATGGATCGGGTCGACATCGTGGCCGAATACGATCATGTGGTGCGCAGCCCTTCTACCGAAATTCGGATCCCTTCCGTTGTGGTTCTCAAAGATTTCGTAAAACCTCAAAAGCGCGTGGCCTTCACGCGCTTTAATCTTTTTCTGCGGGACGGGTTTAGTTGCCAGTATTGCGGAGCACGTGGCGATTTGACCTTTGACCACGTGATCCCTCGCGCCGCAGGCGGGATCACCAGCTGGGAGAACGTCGTCGCGGCTTGCTCCCCCTGCAACCTCAAGAAAGGCTCCAAGAGCCTCCGACAGGCCCGCATGAGCCTGCGCAAACCGCCACGCCAACCCGGATCGGAAGAACTGCGCAACATAGGACGTAAGTTCCCGCCAAACTTCCTACACGACAGCTGGATGGATTACCTCTACTGGGACGCAGAACTCGACGCCTGACACATCCCGTGAGAAGAGTTAACGGGCCTCTTTCCTGAAAGTATCGCACCTCCGCGATACAGTCGTGATACCGACAGAATACCGACGTGTTTTTTGATGGTTAACCCGGTACTCCATGGCTCCTGTCGTAACCGTTGACCGCAGGCGATTTCCAGTCGCCCAACGCGCCCTCTTCCGGCGCAAATACCTCCACCAACATCGGATAACACGCCGCCGTGTCCGAGCTGTGCTCACTGGAACAATCGCCTCCTGGGCAGGCGCTCAGAGCCCCCAAGAGATCGATCTCGGCAAAGAACTCCAGATAGTCCCCCGGCCGCACCGGACTGGCTTTCATGAAGTATTGCCCGGTGTCGCGCGTAAAGCCGGTGCACATGAAAACATTAAGAACATCATGCACATAGGGCTCTGCCTCCTGCAGCGACATCCCCGTATGCGCCGCCAAAGCACGGGTCAGATTGGAGTGACAGCAATAGTGGTAATGATCTCCGGTCAGCAGGTTGCCGGTATAAGGGTCACAGCGCGTGCCAATCACATCGTGCACTGAACCCCCATAGGCATCGATCCCATACCACCCCAACGTGTCTTCCACGATTGTCGCCATCGGCCGCAACGTTGGCAAGCTGGTCCACATCCGCTCGCCCGTTGTGATATGGGTGCCGTGCAAAGCCCTTGTTTTTCCGGAGAAAAATCGCTCACTGAGATCCTTTGAGTTCCATAGATTCAGATCCCCAACCTGCGGCCCTTCCACGGAAGAAATCCGGAAAAACTGCCCCGCAGGCACCTCAAAACACCGCGCATCCCGCGCAGGTATCAACACCTGATCTACCTTCTTAGCAGTCTCACGCGCCGCTTTGTAAAGCGCCATCGGCGCCTCAGGCAGTGTCTCATTAGGATAGCAGATCACCGGCTTAATTGCGCGGCGGTCGTCTGCATCGGCGGGGGGCAAAGGCATATCTGTCATGCCCCGATCCTGCCCCCGACCAGACGGTCTTGCAATGCAAAAAACCGTGTTAATTCACAGTGATGGTGATCACCTCAGACACCACAGGTGGATTGTGAGGCACATGAAATTCATCCCCCAAAACCAATTGCAGCGTGTGTGTTCCAGACGGTAAATCCAACGTCACCTCGGTTTGACCACCGCCAAAGTGCCTATGATTGTCGTCCGTCGGCACCCCGTTCTCCATCAACCCCGCATCCTCCGCGCCTTCGCCAAGCGGCGGGCGGTTAATGAAAATATGGTGATGTCCGGTGTTTTCTTTCTCCGTCCCAGCAGGCGCAACCCCCATGCCGGACAGACCAAAGTTCACCACAAATGGCGCCTCCACAGAATCGCCATCGCTAAGGTTGATGAAATACACCGTTGCGCCTTCCGGCGACGGGGTTTCCCCTGCAATGGCCTGAGAACTCAGCATAATTGCCAATGCGGCCACAAGTTTCTTCATAACGTTTCCTCCCAACTTTTTAACAATACTAGGAAGGTAGCACAGATCGGAAACCGATCTAGACGCTACGTCCAGTCGCTCTCCCAGAGAAGATGCACCCACCCAGAAACGTCCCTTCCAATGCGTTGTAGCCGTGGTAGCCACCACCACCAAAACCCGCAACTTCTCCGGCGGCAAACAGCCCGTCAAAGGCACTCCCATCCGGCCGAAGCACCTGCCCTGTGACATCCGTGTGCAACCCGCCAAGAGACTTCCGCGTCAGGATGTTCAATCGCACCGCAATCAACGGGCCATTTTTTTGGTCCAAAATGCGATGTGGTTTGGCGGTGCGGATCAACCGATCCCCCCGATAATTCCGCGCACCGCGAATGGCTGTCACCTGCGCATCTTTACAATACTCATTGTCGATCTGTGCATCCCGTCCCGCGATTTGAGATCGAATTTTCTCAAGGGAAACAGGAACATCCGGCGTGATCCTGTTCATGCCGGCAACCAACTCTTCCAAAGAATTGGCCACAACAAAGTCCTCACCATGTTCCTTAAACGCCTCCACCGGCCCCGGCGCGCCCTTGTTCATCAAGCGACGCCTAATCACCTCAGACCACTTGCCTGAGGTGAGGTCCGGGTTCTGCTCGGAGCCGGACAAGGCAAACTCTTTCTCGATGATCTTCTGGGTCAGAATGAACCAGCTATGTTCGTGTCCCGTCGACAAAATCCGCTTCAGAGTGCCTAAACTGTCAAAGCCCGGCAGATACGGCGCTTCCATGCGATCGCCCAAAGCGTCAAACCACATCGAACTTGGCCCTGGCAGAATGCGAATCCCGTGGTTCGGCCAAATCGGGTCCCAATTCGCCAATCCTTCGGTGTAGTGCCACATCCGGTCGCCATTGATGATCCCGGCACCGGCACCTTCAGCCACACGCTGCATTTGGCCGTCCACATAATCCGGCACACCAGCCACCATACGCTTCGGCGCCTTACCCAGTCGCTCCTCAGGCCAATAACGCCGTACCATGTCATGGTCGCCGCCAATCCCGCCGGAGGTGATCACCACTGCCTCTGCTCGATACTCAAAGTCTCCGACAACCTCACGGGTCGTCGACTTCCCACGCACCGCACCATCTTCGGAAAGGACCTGCCCGCGCACGCCTCTCACAGCACCATTTTCCACAATCAGATCAGAGACTTTGCGCCGGAATGCCAGTTCAACACGTCCACTAGACACATGCTCCCGCACCAGCCGCTCAAATGGTGCAACCACGCCCGGCCCTGTGCCCCAAGTGATCTGAAACCGCGGTACCGAGTTGCCGTGTCCATGTGCCATCTCCCCACCGCGCTCTGCCCAGCCAACAATCGGGAACCAGCGCATGCCGATGCTTTTCAGCCACGAATGCATCTCCCCCGAAGCGAACTCCAGATAGGCTTCCGCTGCCTTTCGCGGGTTGGCATCCTCCGGTCGGTCGAACTGCGCCGACCCCATCCAATCGGAAAGCGCCAATTCCGGACTGTCTTTGATGCCCATACGACGTTGTTCGGGCGTATCCACCATGAACAACCCGCCCAGCGACCAAAACGCTTGCCCGCCAAGGCTCTGTTCACCTTCCTGATCCAACACCAGCACTTTGCGACCTCTGCTTGCGGCTTCATTGGCCGCCACAAGCCCTGCCAAGCCGCCGCCAACGATAATCACATCGGTCATGGCCCATCCTCCCCTGTTCCAGAAAAGGCTAGCCCCAGAGGCCTAAAGCCAACAAGCTAGACCTAACGTCAGTACCTTACACCAAACAAAAGACGCCCCGAAAACTCGGAGCGTTCATTTTTTCTGGTATGCTGGGCTTAGGCCGCTTTCACATACTCATAATAGGTCTCACTAGACGGTTTCACCTCTGCGATACGCGGTGGCTGAGTGTAGTAGCCATAGGCCTGTTCCAGAACTTCCTGCGCGCGGACGGCAAAATCTTCAGGGCTCTCGTTTATGGACGCGGACATTGGGGTACTCCATGTAAATCCGGTATCCTCCCTCGGGATCAAATATAGCTATCGCTTCACAAGCTAAAAGCGCGGTTCTTGCAATCATGCTATGCAAAAATTGCAGATGTATGCCGAGAGATGCATCTTTCGGCACAAAAAAGCCCGCCTGAACCAGACGGGCTTCCTAACACTTTGGAGTATTGCCTTAAACGTGACGCTCAACCAACATCTTTTTGATCTCGGAAATTGCTTTCGCAGGGTTCAGGCCCTTCGGACAGGTCTTCGCACAGTTCATAATGGTGTGGCAGCGATAAAGCTTGAACGGATCTTCCAGTTCGTCCAAACGCTCGCCAGTCGCTTCATCACGGCTGTCGATGATCCAGCGATAAGCGTGCAACAGCGCGGCTGGGCCAAGGTATTTGTCGCCGTTCCACCAGTAGCTTGGGCAGGAGGTAGAACAGGACGCACACATCACACACTCATAGAGACCATCCAGCTTCTTGCGGTCCTCAATCGACTGACGCCATTCTTTCGCCGGGCGGTTGGTCTTGGTTTCCAGCCACGGCATGATTGACGCGTGTTGCGCGTAAAAGTGTGTCAGGTCCGGAATCAGATCTTTAACCACCGACATGTGTGGCAGAGGGTAGATTTTCACGTCGCCCTTAACTTCATCCAACCCATAGATACAGGCCAGTGTATTGATCCCGTCGACATTCATCGCACAGGAGCCACAAATGCCCTCACGGCAAGACCGGCGGAACGTTAGCGTTGGATCAATCTCATTTTTGATCTTGATCAGCGCATCCAAAATCATTGGGCCACATTTGTCCATATCGAGGAAATATGTATCAATCTGCGGGTTCTTACCATCGTCCGGGTTCCAGCGGTAAATCTGGAACTTGCGCACGTTGGTTGCACCTTCTGGCTTGGGCCAGGTCTTGCCAGTCACAATCCGGCTGTTCTTGGGGAGGGCAAATTCGACCATGGTCTTTCCTTCCTATACGTGGGCGCGCGCAATGCGCTTACCTTCGTTCCTGTTCAGGCTCTCCGTGATGGCATCGGACCATCGGCAAAAAGCGTTTGATTTTTCTTAATCAGCTCGGCCACCTTTTTGCGGGCGGGCTGCGCGAGCGCCAACTCGTTGAGTTGACGCATAAACTCTAGAGCCCCGGGGTTGAGGCTTTGGTTGGACCGCCCCGCAAGCGGCTCCAACGTATCGATCTCGGCATCGGTCAGTCCGGCAAAGCGCAACAACTGTCGCCCCGGACGGTCCGGCGTAGTCTCGTCTTCCAGCGCAAACACACGCACACGTTCCGCACCAACGAGACCTTCCATTTCAGTCTGTACGGCGTCCCACTCACGGCTGCCTGCAGTCTCCGCCAGGAACGTCTCAAGCGTGCCTACATATCCATCCGACTTCACAGCCTGATTGTGCACACTGCGCTTCCAACCCTGCATCTCGCGCGTGTACAGCACATAGTCCGGCTCAAACGGTGCCAGATGCTGCTCAAACAAGCGGAGGATGCCTGACAGACACGGGAACACCTCCCGCACGTCCGAGCGTCCCATCATCGCGCCACAAATGTTCTCGTGGCTGATAACACAGACCCGATCATCACCATCCAGTTCATCGCGCACCTGCGCAAGCAGCGAAACAAGGTCCGCTTCATGCTTCGCAGGCCGCATGCTGTAAAGCGTGCAGGTCCGCCCCAGTTCCCGCGTCAGTGAGCCTTTGGAGGGCACAAGAA
>Ga0189290_100178_pt1 | contig 38116 bp, 29 predicted proteins | sample UW140minimetaG_FD_130318 | JGI IMG/M metagenome (GOLD analysis project Ga0189290, IMG submission 130318) | Marine microbial communities from the Costa Rica Dome - UW140 mini metaG | ecosystem: Environmental > Aquatic > Marine > Oceanic > Photic zone | place: Costa Rica: the Eastern Pacific...
ACTCTTAGCTTTTTTAATATGTTCATTTTCTAAATCTATGGCATTCCATCGATGTTTTATTCTAATATCTTGTAAAGCTTCTAGAGCAAGTTTTTGAACGTGAAAACGATCTGTAACCTGTATAGCTTTAGTAAAACATTTCTTAGCAATCATCTTCATAGAATTAGCCATATCTAGCGTAATTTCTTTTACTTTACCTCTGAGTGATTTAGGGGTTTTAAGTAGTTGTTCTATTATAGGGTCTACTTTAATCTCTGTAAATATAGCTACAATAGCCCCTTTCTTACCTTTCGCTTTTTTATTTACGAAACGTCTCTTTTACAAAAGAGTTTTTTTACAGAAAAAGGGAAGAATTACTATCATGTAAGGAAGAATGTTTATTGGTAGCAGTGTTTTGTTCCTCTATTTTATGTTTTTTTAAAAGCATAAATATATTGTTAACGAATTGTTTTCATTTATTTTTAATTTTATAAGAAGTGACTAATAAAATAGTAGCTTCGCATAATAAATAAGTGATTACATTATTAAGAAGTATATAAAGAATGAAACTTAATATAAAAGATAAGTTTATTAAAGAGTTACCAGCAGATCCAATTATGGGGAATTCAAGACGGCAAGTTGTAGAGGCTTGTTTTTCATATGTAACTCCTAAAACAACAACAAAACCTGAACTATTGCATGTTTCATTAGATATGCTTTCTGCAATAGGCTTATCCAATGAAGAAGTTGGTACTTCAACATTTTTAAAAATAGTTACGGGGAATAAAATATTACCAAACACTAAACCTTTTGCTATGTGTTATGGCGGGCATCAGTTTGGTAATTGGGCAGGTCAATTAGGAGATGGTCGTGCTATTAATTTAACCGAAGTTGAGTATAAAAACCAACGTTGGTTGCTACAACTTAAAGGAGCAGGAGAAACACCCTATTCTCGTGGAGCTGATGGCTTGGCTGTGTTAAGATCATCAATTAGAGAATATTTGTGTAGTGAGGCTATGTATTATTTAGGAGTTCCTACAACTAGAGCATTATCTTTATCTTTAACCGGTGATGAGGTATTACGAGATATTATGTATAATGGAAATGCAGAATACGAAAAAGGCGCTATTGTATGTAGAGTAGCACCTAGTTTTTTACGTTTTGGTAGCTATCAAATATTTGCAGCTAGGCAAGATGTAAGCACGCTAAAAAAACTTGTTGATTATACTATAAAACATTTTTATTCACATTTAGGAGAACCATCTAAAGAAGTTTATTTACTTTTTTTTGAAGAAGTTTTAAATAAAACTTTAGAAACGATTATTCATTGGCAACGTGTTGGTTTTGTTCATGGTGTAATGAATACAGATAATATGTCTATTCTTGGGCAGACTATAGATTATGGGCCTTATGGTTGGTTAGAAGGTTACGATCACGATTGGACACCAAATACAACAGATAATCAATTTAAGCGCTATCGATATGGGGCACAATTAGATATAGGTTTTTGGAACTTGTATCAATTAGCAAATACACTATATCCAATAATTGGAGAACCAAAGGGGTTGGAACAAATATTAAAATCCTATAAAGAGAAACAAGAACAGTTATATTTGGGCATGATGCGAAATAAATTAGGTCTATCTTTTGAAGAAAAAGAGGATAAAGTTATAATTTCTAGTCTAGAAGAAATACTTCAATTGACAGAGACAGATATGACCATTTTTTTTAGAAGCCTATCTCTTTTTTCTGCTGAAAAGCCTTTAGAAGGATTGAGTATTATTAAAGATGCGTTTTATATACCTGATGTTATTTCTGAAGAAGTTACCAAAAAGTGGGCTATATGGTTTCAGGATTATGCTAAGCGTTTAAAAAAAGAAAATGATTCTTCACAGGAAAGAAAAAGAAAAATGAATGCTGTAAACCCTAAATATGTATTACGTAATTATATGGCTCAATTAGCAATAGATGAAGCAAATAAAGGGAATTATAAATTAATAGACGAATTATTTCAAATGCTTAAAAAACCTTATGATGATCAACCTGAATATGAAAAATGGTATACAAAACGTCCAGAATGGGCAAGGAATAAGGTTGGTTGTTCAATGTTATCATGTAGCTCATAAATAAGTAAGATGTCATAAATATCGCATTTCGATATAACTTTCAAAAAAAGCCATATCTTTAGCATTAAAACCACTTATTTTTTGCTATCTATAATAGAATATGCTGTTACCGCTATTGTTTGTATAATTACCTCTGTTGTTATACAGCGTATTTATGTCAAAGAATTTAAAAAGAGTAAAGAAATTACATCTGTTCAAGGAATTAAATGGTTTGGGTTAGCCATTTTTGTATGGGGAATAGGAGCTTTAGTTAATTTAATATTTATAAACTTTACAGAAGTTTCTAATAAACTGGTTATTTATTGGGGCGTAGCCATCTCATTAGCTAATTCACTTTTTATATTATTATCTCTGCCTTCTATAGAACATTCAAAATCAAGAGGCTTAGGTGTAAGACTTGTAGAACGGTTCACTACAAAAGAGTTTATTATATTATTTTCTGGTGTTTTAGGAATGATAGCTTTTGTTTTTTTAGCAACATCATTTACTAATAATGAATTAAGTATAAATTTTACATGGCTTATAGATATTCCTATTTCAATTTTTGTAGCTGTTTCGTTGTTATTTGAGCTTAATAAAGCGTTTTCTAGCCGACAGATGAAGTTTATGTACTTACCAACAGTTACATTATTTGTTTTAATAATTATAGCTGTTTGTCATCGAATTATTCCACAAGATCAATTAATAGAGCTCATAAATCAAGAGTTTTGGGCTCTAGTTGGAAGTATTACTTCTATTTCATTTAAGTTCTTGTTTATCTTGTTGTTTTCTATATTATTATACAGTTGGAAATTTTTATCAGAAAAAGAAGAACAACAAAATTTGGCTAATAACCTTTCTTTAGAGAATAGAAAGATTAAAAAAGAACTAGAGCAATTTAGTATAGCAAACGAAAGTCATCTAGATACTATAAAGCACTTAAAAAAAGAAATAAGAGTGTTAGAAAACACAAATAAAGTTGAACTTTCTGGTCGACAAAAAGAAGTTTTAGGTAATCTAGCATATGGTGGGTTAAAAAAATCATATTCAGAGTTAGCTAATGAAATGAATATAAGTGTAGATGGGTTGCAAACTCATATCCATCAAATAAAAAAGATACTTAATATCAGTGGTTCAGGAGGAAAAGAGCAATTAATAGATTTTGCTATTAAGAATGGGTTTCTAGATTTTTCTACATTAAAACAGAACAATTAAGCATATGGTTAACTATGCTTGGTAGCTAATTTCAATAGTACGTAACCTTTTATTGTAAATCTTTTTGGTACAATTTGCCAAAAAAATGACAATATGTTCTTATTACAACAAACACAAACCTTTGACGACAGAATAAACGAGCAATTTGGAAATGCTACAAGCTGGTTTACTGATGCTATTTTTGCAGAAATTCCCATTACCGATTCAGTAGGTGTTCCTTGGGTATTAATAGTACTTATTTTAGGAGCTAGCTATTTCACTATTTACTTTAAGGGTATAAATTTTAGAGGTTTTTTTACCGCTATACAAGTCGTACGAGGAAAATATGATACACTAGAAGAAGATAAGGTGGTATTATCTTCTAAATCAGTATCTACTATATATGGTGATAATTCAGATACTATTAGAGTGGAAGGGGAAGGAGAAGTTAGCCATTTTCAGGCATTAACAGCAGCTATTTCTGCAACCGTTGGTTTAGGTAATATTGCAGGTGTTGCTATTGCTTTATCTATTGGAGGAGCTGGAGCAACATTTTGGATGGTACTAATTGGTTTTTTAGGAATGGCATCAAAATTTGTAGAATGTACATTAGGTGTAAAGTATAGGGAAGCAGATGCAGATGGGATTATTTTTGGTGGTCCAATGTATTATCTTAAAAAAGGATTAAGAGAATCAGGTATGCCTAAGTTTGGTAAAGTGCTAGCAATAGTTTTTGCCATTATGTGTATAGGGGGATCATTTGGAGGAGGAAATATGTTTCAGGTAAATCAGGCGTTTAAATTATTTGAGCATGTTACTGGAGCTGAACAAAGTTTTATCTATGGTAAAGGATGGATTTTTGGGTTTGTCATGGCAGTACTAGTTGGAGTTGTGATTATTGGAGGAATAAAGAAAATTGCTAATGTAACCGATAAAGTAGTGCCATTTATGGTTTTACTATACTTATTAGCAGTATTAACTATTTTGGGTCTTAACTTTAGAGAAATACCTAATGCAATTATGGCTATTTGGGATGGTGCATTTAGTCCACTAGGAGTAACAGGTGGGGTTGTAGGTGTATTAATTCAAGGGTTTAAAAGGGCGGCTTTTAGTAACGAAGCAGGTATAGGGAGCTCCTCTATAGCCCATAGCGCTGTTAAAACAAAATATCCTGCAAGTGAAGGTTTAGTTGCTCTTTTAGAACCTTTTATAGACACTGTTGTTGTGTGTACTATGACTGCCTTAGTTTTAATTATTACAGTACAGATTGTACCTGGAACAGTATTGAGTGATGAAGAAGGTGTGTTGTTAACAGCTTCAGCATTAGAAAGTGGAGTCTCTTGGTTTCCTTATTTACTATCTATGGCCGTTATTTTATTTGCTTTTTCATCTATGATTTCATGGTCTTATTATGGATATCAAGCATGGAGTTATTTATTTGGAAGAGATAAAAGGTACGAATATGTCTATAAAGTTATGTTTTGTATGTTCACTATTTTAGGTGCAGCTATAACCTTAAGCTCTGTAACTTTATTTAGTGATGCGATGGTTTTTGCTATGTTGGTACCTAATATGATAGGCTTATTTATATTAAAAGATAAAGTTAAAGAGGAACTTAGTAAATATTTAAAACTTATTAAATAATTAAGATGGTGTATTTTCAACGCTATAAAACACTTTTGAGAGTTTATTTATCTTATATACAGTGTGTTAAGTGATTATTTTGTAGTGTTGAAAAGTATTGTAATAACAGTATTTAATCGGTTATATTTGTATTTCATCGTATTTTTTATTAATTTGTATCATGTATAAAAGTAATATATGGGCTTGGAGTTACATTTGTTTTAATAAGTTTTCATAATAAATAAATAGTAAGTATAACGATTAAAAGCCTTTTTTGTTCCTAATTAAAAGCTTACATAATTTAGATGTTTTTTTGATTTTGAATTGAAACCCTCTGGGAAAAGAAGGTTTTTTTTAATTTAAAAAACCATTCGTCGACACTTAGAGGTTATTAGTCGATACTTATATATTATTAAACGAAACGATCTATCTCCTATATTACATTATATTATTTTCATATATTAAATTCATTAAACCCTATAGCAATGAAAACAAATTTAAAGGTTCTTTTAATTGAAGATGATACTATTGAAATCATGAAATTAAATAGAACAATTTCATCTTTAAAGTTAAATCACAACATTATGGAAGCTAGTAATGGTGAAGAAGCTTTAAAAATTCTAGCAAAAAAAGAATCTTTACCTGATATTATTTTTTTAGATTTAAATATGCCAAAAATCAATGGTATTGAGTTTTTATCTATTTTAAAAAAAGACGACTTATTAAACCATATCCCTACGATAGTATTAACCACATCAAATAATAAAAAGGATTTGTTAGAGTGTTATAAAATAGGTATTGCAGGATACGTATTAAAGCCATTACGATATGAAGATTATGTTTCTAAAATAGAAATATTATTATCGTATTGGAGTATTAACGAATTAACAACAACGTTATAGTAGCACATGAAAGGTATAGTTTTTACAGAGTTTTTAGATTTAGTTGAAGATAAGTTTGGATTGGAAATGGTAGATGATATCATTAATAGTTCTCAATTAGAGTCTGGGGGTATATATACATCTGTAGGAACATATAAATTTTCAGAAATGTTACAATTACTTCAACATTTAAGTAAGAACACAAATTTACCGATAGATGATTTATTGTTAATATATGGAGAGTATTTTTTTTGTGTTTTAGAGGATAGTTATCCTGGCCTATTAGCAACTTATAAAGACCCTATAGAAATGTTATCGTCTATAGAAAACCATATACATGTCGAGGTAAGAAAAATATATCCTGATGCGGATTTACCAACATTTCTTGTAGAGAGTAAAACTAAAAACTCATTAGTTATGATATACAAATCTAGTAGAGCAATGCATCATTTTGGATTAGGGCTAATGAATAAAACATTCGAGTATTTTAATGATACAGCATCTATTATTCTAGAAAAAATAAAGAAGGATGGTACAGAAGTAAAATTTACGATTAATAAAAATTAATGAGTCAAGACCAAATTGACATACTTCAACGTGCGTTGCAGCGCGAACGACTAGCTAGAAAACAAGCAGAAAAAATCCTAGAAGAAAAATCCTTACAACTATATAATACTGCTGAAGAGTTAAAACATGCTAATGAAAAATTAGAAGGGCTTTTAGACGAAAAAACTGCGCAACTACAAGGTGTTTTTGAGAATATTAATGATGCATATTTAGTAATGGATATACATGGTAATGTTATTAAAATGAATATTGCTGCTGTTGAACTTTTTGGATATGATGTTGCTGAAGAAGATATTAATGTTGTAAAATTAATATATAAGGAAGATTATGCTTATGCTATGAAATCTTTTATAGAACTTAAAAAGAAGGGCTATTTTTATGATTATACTGCAAGAGTACTTACAAAAAACAAAGCTGTAAAATGGATACATATTAATGCCAGTGTTATTTACAATAAAGATAAGAAACCTATAGCAGCTCAAGGAATAATAAGAGATATTACAGAAACTAAATACACAGCTGAGCTAATAGAAGAGCAAAGAATACAACTAGATATTATTGTTGAAAATGCACCATTTGGTATTGCATTAACCCAATTTGGGAAGATTGTTAAAACAAATATAGCGTTTCAGAATTCCCTAGATTATAGCGAAGAAGAATTAGAAGGGTTAACTGTAAAAGATATTTCGGTTCCTGAAGATTTTCCTAAATCTAAAGTATTTATTGATAAAATGGATGCTGGAAAGATAGATAATTTTTTTGTAGATAAACGCTATAAGAGAAAAGATGGTTCTGTAATATGGGCGAAAACAAATGTTAATGCTGTTAGAGATAAAAAAGGAAAAATTAAATACCATGTAGTTTTAATAGAGGATATTACTTTCCAAAGAGAGAAAGCTCTTATAATTGATATGATAAATGAAGTTGCTAAGTCTATCTTAGGGAAAATGAATATTTATGAAATTGCGAGGGAAATAACTAATAGCATAGCTAAGTTTTTGGGTACAGAAGATTGTGTTATTTATGTTGTAAATGTTAAAGAAAATACTATTGAGCAAATAGCAGCTTATGGAGAGAAGATAGATGAAAATAATGAAATAGTAAATAAAATTATTTTACCTATAGGAAAAGGTATTGTTGGTAAAGTGGTAGAAACAGGAGTTGCTAGAATAACAAATGATACATCTAAAGATAAAGCTTATGTAGTAGATGGAAAACGTCGTTATTCAGAAATAACCATTCCTATTTTAAATAATAAAGAAGTGATAGGGATTATAGATGCCGAACACCACAGTAAAAATTACTTTAATAAAGAGCATTTAAAAATTATTCAGAACATTGCTAGTCTTGTAGCTATGCAATTAAAAAGTGCAATTAACTTAAGAGCACGGAAAAAAGTTGAAGCTAAAAATATAGAATTATTAGAAGCTTTAGCCAAGAGTAATAATGAGTTACAGGAATATGCGCACATTGTCTCTCATGATTTAAAATCTCCATTAAGGAGTATAAATGCGCTAACAGCATGGATTAAAGAAGATAATAAAGATAAATTAGATAAAGGAAGTTTTGAAAACTTTAAGCTTATAGAAACAACTTTAGAAAAAATGGAACAACTAATTACTGATGTATTAGAATATTCTAGTGTTGGGGCAAATAATAAGGACTTGCAAGATGTAGATTTAAATGAAATAATTGACGAGCTTAAAAAAGTGTTATTTGTTCCTGAGCATATTTCTATAAAAACAATAAAGCCATTACCTGTAGTTAAAGGAGATCAAACGAAGTTAAAACAAGTATTTCAAAACTTAATAAGTAATGCTATAAAGTTTATAGATAAAACAGAAGGGTTTATAGAAATCGATTATCTAGAGCGTAAATCGTATTATCAATTTTCTGTAAAAGATAATGGGGTAGGGATAGATCCAAAATATCATGATAAAATCTTTAAAATCTTTCATGCTTTAAATAAAAGTAAGGATTCTACTGGGATAGGGTTATCTATAGTAAAAAAGATAATTGATTTATATCAAGGTGAAATTTGGGTAGAATCTCAATTACATGAAGGAACAATATTTCATTTTACAATAAGAAAATAAAAATGGAACAGCCTAATTTAAACTATATAAAACAGCTCTCAGGAGGAGATAAAGCATTTGAATATAAGCTTATTAGCGTGATACAATTAGAGTTCCCTGAAGAAAAAAAAACATATTTAAAAAACATAGCCGCAAAAAAATATAAAAAAAACAGCAGAAAACGTACATAAACTTAAACATAAAATTAGTATTTTAGGATTAAAAAGCAGTTATAAAGTCGCTCTCCAGTATGAAGAAAACCTCAAAGAAAATAATGATGCTTTAAAAAATGATTTTGAAAGTATATTAAATACTATAACCCAATACCTAACCGTGCTCTCTAATCAAACTCTTTAACTATGAACTGTATTATTATTGACGATGAAACCACAGCTAGATTAATTACAAGCCAGTTATGCTCGCAAATACCGAGTCTTAAAATTATGGCGGAGTTTTCTAATGCTATTCAGGCTATTAAATATCTAAATCAAAATGAAGTAGATTTAATTTTCTTAGATATACATATGCCAGATTTTACAGGCTTTGACTTTATTCAGACCTTGAAAAATCCACCAAAAATAATATTAACTACATCAGATTCTAATTTCGCTATTGAAGCTTTTGAGTACGATTGTATAGTAGACTATTTAGTAAAGCCTATTATGCTATCTCGATTTGAAAAAGCTATTAAAAAAGTCGAAAGCGCAGTAACAGAATCTACTAAATCTAAAGCTAAAGAAATCTCTGAAGATACTTCTTCCAATGATTTATACATAAACATAGACAGACGCTTAATAAAAATAGATATTCCTAGTATTTATCTTATAGAAGCCAAAGGAGATTATATTAATGTAAAAACAGAAAATCGAAATTACACAGTTCATTCTACTTTAAAGAAGATTGAAGAAAAGTTACCTAAAGAACTATTTTTAAAAGTGCATCGATCTTATATCATAAACATTAAGAGAATTATTGATATTGAGGATAATAGCGTCCTTATTAAAAAGGATGTAATTCCCGTAAGTCGTTCTAATAGACCAGAATTGATGCAGCGATTAAATTTATTATAACGCTTAGTCGAATATTTAACGCTTTTCGTCGTATTAAAAGTGTTTTTTGAATAAAATTTTACTTTAACTTTTAACCGAGAATTACCTTTGTATCTGTATTTCTCCCTAAATATGAATTAATTAATAGCTTAGATTTGGTAAGGTAAAAACATCTTGCCTTTTCTTTTTTAGAAATGTATTTTCATGATTTTTAGATAATTGAGGTGCTAAAATTATTTTTTATCATTAAAACTATAGCTAAAACCATTTATCTATATATTAAAGTAGTTCAACTATGTTAACTTTTAGATAATCGAAAAACTAATAAATTAACAACATTACAGGATAGTTTTGTTTACTATAATTTTAATAGAAACAGCTATGACTAACCTACATTGCCCCATAATGACTAGCTTAATAATTCTTGTTTTTTTATTATCTACCACACTAACTAAAGCTCAAGACACACCTTTTAATTGCGACTATAATGCATATTTATTTCAGCATAATGATGTGTATGCTATAGATCTGGCTTCCGGAAATTCGTATTTAGTATCGGAAGATGTGGTTTCTGGAAATATTAATGCAGCAGCATATAATCCGGCAGATGGTTATATTTGGGGGTCTTTAAGTACTCCATCAAAAACGATAATAAGAATTGGTAAAGATTTTTCGACTACATCATTTTATGTAGACGAGTTACCGACGTCTAATAGATATGTTGGAGATGTGAGTAGTACAGGTGTATATTATTTAAAAGGAGGAGGAACAACATATTATAAAATTGATGTTGATCCAACATCTTCAAATTATTCTCAACATATAAGTACAGAAACATTATCACAAAATATAACAATACACGATTGGGCCTTTAATGCCGTCGATGGGCAATTGTATACTGTAGAAAAAAACTCAAATATTTTATATAGGGTTAATCCAGATACAAGTAGTGTAACAAGTTTAGGGGAAGTGCCTATATTATCAGGGTTAAATTATACATATGGAGCTGTTTATTTTGATGTTTCTGGACGTTTTTATGTATCTGCAAACCAAACAGGAACTATTTATGCAATACAAAATGTTCAAGATTTAAATGGTAGTAATGCCATAAATGCTAATCTTTTTGCTTTTGGGCCGTCTAGTTCTAGTAATGATGGAGCAAGATGTCCAACAGCACCAGTACCTCAAGAGACATGTGATAATGGTATAGACGATGATGGTGATGGATTAACAGATTGTGATGACCCATCATGCTCTGGAGTAGCAAGTTGCCCAACAATAGAAGCGCCAACTTCTGGAGCGAACGAAGGAGGCTTAGAAAGTAATAATAGATTATCCGAATTAATAAATAAACGTAATTTTAATAGAGCAAAAACAAGCTATAAATTCAATAGAGCAACAGCAAACCGTTTTATTAAACCAGTAAGTTATGGAAGTAAAACTACTAATGTAAATATCCAGTTAACAGATTTAATCCCAGTAAATACTATAAACGAAGATTATATTGTAGAATCTTCCCCTCTAGATTTAATAAATATTACCAATGCTACAGAGCTGTATGCAGTAGATTACATGGAAAACGATGAAGCTGTGGCGTCTATATTGGCTTTAAAAACCGAAAATGGAGTATACGAACACACAAAGAATATATGCGATAGACTATTAGGAGCGCAGCTTATTTCGGTGTCTACTATAGAGGTAAATGAACAAGAGTTTATTAAATCAATTATTAAAAATGCCGATGGTTCTATGGAGTTTGTGCTGAGTCTTTCGGCAAAAGCAATAAATAATGACACTAATTTTGAAATAGAAAGCCACTGGAATTTAGATAAATATGAAGAAGGAGTAGCTTTTTATAACTTTCAAATATGGGCAAATACTTTAGATGATTTATTATTGTTAGCTGAAGAGGTTGTTACATTATTAAATGTACAAAAGCCAGTAACAACTTTTAATAATTCAACACCTCCAACTGTGTTTGTTAGACAGGGAGAATATGTTAATGGTAAATTAGAGCTGCAGATTATAAATACTAATGCAAGCGAATCGGTGTTATTTGATGCAGGAATACGTGAAACAGAAACAAGTGAAATAAATTATCAATCATCATCATTAAATTTAGGAACTAATTATATAACAAATCTAGAAGTAGATACAGGTAACTTGTTTGATGTTGGTTTTAGAATTGGAGATGGAGTACAAACACCAGATGATTTATTTATGTCAGATGGTCCGTGGGGTATAGATGATGCGGCAACAAGTACAACGGTTGCTAATTATGAGGTTTTACCTAATGAAACTACTTTTGAAACTGATGATTTTGGCATAGAAAGAAACTTAAATCTTACAGCAGAAACTAGCGAATATGTTGCTGCATATAGAGCTTTAACTCCAAGATTTAAAGCAGTAGACTTATCTAATTACGATACCTTTATGTTTACTGGACAAGGAACAGGAACCTTAGACATTAGATTTGTAAAACAAAGTATAGATAATTGGGAAGAGCAATATAAAGCAACGGTGGAGTTAACAGATACTGCTCAAGATTATGTAATACCTTTTGATAATTTTAATTCCTCGAATGGAAATTCCTTAAACCTAAACGATATTGTAACTATTGTATTTACTATGGAAGCTGAAAATGGAATAATGGAAACTAAAATGATGCAGTTAGAAGCTATAAGTTTTACTAATAAAAACACATTGTCAGTAGATGCTTTTGAAACAGAGGAAGCTGTAAAACAGCCAATAGCAATACCTAACCCAATGATAAGTGGTACAACTATTTATTTTACTGCACCAAAAACAGATGTAGCAACAGTATTACTATACAACCAATTAGGTGAACTAGTAAAACAAATCACTATAAAAATGCAAAAAGGAGATAACGAAGTACAGCTAGAACGAAGTACCTTAAGCTCTGGACTATATTTTTATTCTATTAAAAGTGGGTCTGTAAATTATAAAACAGCAAAATTATTGATATTATGATGGGAAACAAATAGAAGCAGGTTATTTTTAACCTTAAAGGCAAAAGGGATGAGGATTCCTTTTGTCTTTTTTTTGTTTATAATTTTTAGTATTAAGCTATATTTAAGAAAAGAAAATGCACCTATTTTTAAGATTAAAAAGAAAGAAGATAGATTAAAGAAAGTTATAAGAATAAATCAATTAAAATTCAAGTTTATTTTATTTTTTAAAAGCAGGCGTTTTTGTTATAAACCATTTAAAACGAACCCCAATTTCTGTAAACCTAAACCCAGCAGCAGTGGCCGAAGCAATATTACTGTGTGAACCGTAAATGTTTGCAAGTGTACGATTGGAGAATTTATAACCTAGTTTTCCTTGAAAACGATAAGTATTTTGTCTACTATTGTTTTCAATATATTGTAGCCCTGTGGCAGCCGTTAATTGGTAAAACCAAGTGTTTGGGTTTGTTGTGTTTTCTTGTTTGTTTAGTTCTATAAATAGTTCAGTAGCATTAAATTTATTAGGACTAAAATAAATGGTTGGCACTTGATTTTTAAAGGTAATATATTGGTAATTTAGCCCAGCTTTTAATCCAGGTTTTGTTAATATATTACAATATAATGATGTAAATATTAAATTTCTAATGTTGTTATCGTTTTGAGATGTAAAATAATATTGTGTAAACCAGCCTAAATTAAAGTTAGTACTTAAGTTATAATTAAAATAAAAGTGATTTTGTACAATTTCACGATTAAGTAATTCGGCATTAAAATTTTGTAATTCACGTTTGTAACCTATATCTAATGACTGAAGTTTAAAAGGCTTTATATTAAGTATAACATCGGTTAAGAGCTGTGTATATGTGTTTTTTGTATTGGTTTTAGCAGATGTTGCCCCTAAAATGCCTTTAAACGTTATATTTGGTAGTAATTGATAAGCGGCTCCAAAACTAATATCATGAGAGGTTGCTTTTATATTAGTTATTGAATTTGTTGTCTTTCTGTAACTGTATTTACTTACTAATTTAAGTTTTGTAGATAAGGGATATTCTGTATTAGCTTTTAAAGAAATGGCTTTATTATCTCCATTGTCAAAAGAATAAGCAACTTTTGTTTCTATAAACGGGGTAAACTGTTGGTTTAACATTTTTAGAAATTGTAAAGCGTCTTTTTGGTTTTTAAAAATATTTAAGGTTTTATCTACAGAAGCATAGGCGCCATCAAATAAACCAGCAGCTTTTTGTGCATTAGCTTTTCCTAAGTTACCATCGAAAGATAAGCTATCGTTTTTTAAAATAGTATTATAATTAGCTATACTCTCTTTAAAATTGCTTTTATAAATATTAAGAGTAGCTAATAAAGATAATACCCAGTTTTCGTTAGGGTATGTTATTAATAATTCATCGATTATTTCTTCTGCCATTGTATATTTTTTATTCCAAATTAAAGCTTGAATATAGCGCTCTTTTGTTTGGTTAATTATAGTGCTATCTGTATGTTTTTTTATAGCGTTATACGCTTTAAAACTAAGTTGTAAGGCAGCTTTTTCTTTACCGTTTAAATGCTTTATTAAAGATAATCCGTTTAAAGCTGTTATAGAGTCGATTATGGCTATTTTTTGATATGTTTCTGTTGCTTCATTTAATGAGTTAGTGATGAGGTGAATGTTTGCAATGTTTAAAAGAGTCTCTTTATCGTCATTAAAAAACGTTAGATTATTTTGCAATAAAGCTAAAGCTTGATTATAATTTTGAGATTTTGCATACTGGTTAGCATACCCTAATTGAATGTATTTTTTAGAGGTTAAAGCATTTGTATTTTTTGGAGAAACTATCAAAGCTTTATCAACGTATTCAAGTGCTTTGTTGTAATTTTTAAGATTAGATAAGGTATTTGCATAGCCTAATAGGGCTGGGAAGCTAGAACTGTTTTTTATAATTAAAGTTTCATAATAATCTTTAGCTTTGGTATAATTTTTATCCCAAAGTAAGCCTTCAGCATAATTTAATTGTATTTCAAAATCATCAGGATAAGCTTCTAACAAACCTAAAAAAATTGAAAGCGCTTTACTAGAGTGTCCACTTAAACCTAAAGCTCTTCCATAGCATAATTTTGCTGTTTTGTTATCAGGATATTTGTTTAAAACAGCTTTAAAATAAGTTTCCGCTTTTTTGTATTTGCCAGTTTCTAAATAGGTAAACCCTTCTTGCATATTTTGAGAATGTCCTATATAGACACTAAAAATAAGGGTAATAATTATAGTATATTTTAATCTCATTATTTGTTTTTAACTAAACGCAAGTTAGTCAATAGGAGCTATTCATTCGTCTATAGTAAATTGCATCCTACCGAAATTTGCTTAAATGAAATGACTTTCGTGATGATATTTGTTGTAGAAACAATCCCTAACATTTTAAATTATAATATTATGGCTTTACAAATTTTAGAACACAATGGAACATTTTATTTACAAGGAAATTTAAATGCAACAACTTCTAGATCTTTTATTATTCATTTTGATTACATGATAAAAACAATTAAAAACATAACAGTAAATATAGATAAGGTAAAAGAAATAGATGTTAACGGAGTTGCAGCTTTTAAAACACTATTTGCAACAGCATTAAAACAGCAAAATTCATTTTCTGTTATTGGAAATGGCTGCAAGGATATTTATGATGAATTTAATTATTATCAAGTAGCCTAATTTTATAAAGATATTTAGCATTAAAAAATAACCTAAATCAAAAAAATTGAATTTTCAAATTATAAATAATCAAGGTACTTTCGAAATTCATGGAAACTTAACTTCTAAAAATGCGAGTTATACTAAAGAATATTTTAATACGCTTTTAGATAGATACTATGAAGTTGTTATATGTTTAAATAAAGTAACTAAATTAGACAATTCTGCCCTACAAGTGCTTCGCTTTATTTCGAAAAAAGCAAAACAAAGAAGTAAAATTCTTTTTGTATTAGGAAAAAATAATAGAAAGATTAAAAGTGCGATACAAAGAGCAAACTTAAATTCAATATTTAGGAATGACTATTAATGCTAGAATATTAAAACAGACAATTACGCCAGAGCATATATTTATGTTAAGTGTTATAGTGGTAAACGGAGGGAACTATTTTTATAACCTTATTCTAGGTCGTATTTTAGGTCCCGAAGCATTTGCAGATGCAGCAGTTTTAATTACATTTTTATTGGTATTGTCATTTATGGCAATGACATTTCAATTAGTTACTGCAAAATTTTCAGTACTTTTTGAAGCAGAAGCTTTTATGGGCTTTGTATCTAAAATGTATAGAAATGCTGTAATTACAGGTTTGATTTTAGGTATTGCTACCATAGTTTTTTCAAAACAATTGCAACAGATTTTTAATACATCATCTTCTACATTATTCGTTGTATTTGGTTTTGGAGTACCTGTATATTTTTTAATGAGCGTAAACAGGGGTGTTTTTCAAGGAAAAAAAGCATTTAAATCCCTGTCTATAACATACCAAACAGAAATGTTAAGTCGTTTACTAATAACATTAGGTATACTATTTTTGTTAAATATAACTTCATCCACGGCAGTAGCTATTGGTATAATAGCTTCTTTTGTATTTGGATTATTACCTCTTAAGGTTAAAAATATAAGGTTAAAAACTTCAGCAAATAAAGCTGCATATAATGTAAAATTAGTGCGTAATTTTTTCATCATTACAGCATTTTACGAGTTAACACAAATTATAATAAATAATAGTGATATATTATTAGTTAAACATTATTTTGAGTCGTATGATGCAGGGTTGTATGCTGCTTTGGCTCTCATAGGACGAATAGTCTATTTTATAGCTTGGATGTTTGTAATGTTATTATTACCAACTGTAGTACAATTAAAAAAAGAAGGTAAAAAGACAGCTCCTATATTACTTAAATATGTAGGTTATATTTCTGGAATAGCAATAATAATTATATTAGGTTGTGCACTATTTCCTAAATTGGTAATTTCTTTATTATTTGGTAATCAGTATATAACTATGGCTCCGTTACTATGGAAATATGCTTTGGCTACAGGGTTATTTGCGATATCTAATATTTTTGCATACTATTATTTATCATTAGATCGATACTTTCCTGTAGTATTATCGGGAATTTTTGGTGTATTGCAAGTGGGGTTAATTATTTTTTTTCATAGTAGTTTAACAGAAATAGTAACTATGCAAATTATGGCTATGGTACTATTATTAATAGTGCAATTAGTTTTCTTCTTTTTAGATCATCTTCAAATTATAAAATAGGGTTTAACTTTATTTAAATCAAATATTAAGCCTTTTTAAAGTATATAATCTTAACTAGTAATGTCTTAAGTTTTTCGTCATTCGTCTACAGTAAACAGTATTCTGTCTAAGTAGTTATTTTTTAATGGGTTAAAATCTTCAAATTTGTAGGGTAACTGATAAATACTAAACAAATGAAACTAGCAATTGTAACAGCTTACCCACCAAGTAAAGTAACGCTTAATGAATATGCTTTTCATTTAGTGCAACATTTTAGAAAAAAAGAAGATATTACAGAATTAATTCTATTAACAGACGAAACACCAGAGGCTAAAGATATTCCTTTTGTTGAAAACAGTTGTAAAATTACAGTAAAACAATGCTGGAAGTTTAATAGTTATTTTAATGTTTTTACAGTAGCAAAAGCAATTAATAAAACCCAACCAAATGCTGTTTTATTTAACTTACAATTTATGAAGTTTGGAGATAAAAAAGCAGCAGCAGCATTAGGTCTATTACTACCTTTAGTATGTAAGTTTAAGCGTATTCCTAACATTGTGTTATTACACAATATACTGGAGGAAGTAGATTTAAAAAGTGCAGGATTTACAGCGAACCCAATCCTAAAAAGGATATATAATTTTATAGGGACAACACTTACTAAGCTTATTCTGCAAACAGATACTTTAGCAGTAACTATGCAAAAATATGTTACTATTTTAGAAGAAAAATACAAAGCGAAAAATATAAAATTAATACCGCATGGCACTTTTGAAGTATCTGAAAAAGAGCCAAATTATATTTTACCAGAAGGACCTCTTCAAGTTATGACTTTTGGAAAGTTTGGAACTTATAAAAAAGTGGAGCCAATGATTGAGGCTGTAGAAAAAGTTAGAAAATATACAGGTTTAGATATAGAAATTATAATAGCGGGTACAGATAATCCTAATGTACCTGGCTATTTAGACAGAGTTCAAGAAAAGTATAAAAAGGTTCCTCAATTACGCTTTACAGGATATGTGGAGGAAAATGAAGTTGCAACATTGTTTAATAATAGTGCGGTAGTAGTGTTTCCTTATACAGCTACTACAGGTAGTTCTGGAGTATTACATCAAGCTGGAAGTTATGGAAAAGCAGTGGTAATGCCTGACATAGGGGATTTAGCTTTGTTGGTAAAAGATGAAGGGTATAGAGGTGAGTTTTTTAATCCTAAAAGTGTAGACAGTTTAGCAAAAGCTATAGAAGCTATCATCACAAAAGATAGTTACAGAGTAGCATTAGGAAAAGCAAATTATAAAGCGGCAACAGCATTTCCAATGAGTAAAATAGCAGAAATGTATTTAGATACGTTTAAAGCTATTAATGTAATAAAACAAAAATTAGTAACATCTAGTATAAAATAACGACCAACTAAATTTTTATTTATTTTCTCTCGATTTAGAAATATATTTAAAAGACATTTTTTTTGTCCCATTTGTAGAGATAAAACCAAAGTTTTTTTGAATGTTTCTACGCCAAGGCAGTTTCCCTACAACTGCCTTTGGTATGTTGTTAAAGTCATATAATGTCCAAGACATAAAAGGGATGTTTTGCTTTTCTAATATTTCTTGTGCTTTTTTATGATAATTTGCTTGTTTGGTTTCTGAGCTTCCAAATAAGTTCCATGGTCCACTATAAGAAGAAATACCAAACTCACTTAATACAATAGGTTTATTATAAATGTTTTCTTTTAAAGAAGTAAAAGTAGATTCTAAATTATCAAGAGAATCGTAATAATGAAAAGAAACAAAATCGACATCATCTTTTAAAATAGTAGCGCTTTTGCTATTGGACCAGCCTATAGTTACAGGATGGTTTGGGTCGGCAGATTTTACAACAGTTATCATTTGTTTTAGCCATGCAATTACAAGAGATGTATTACGAGATTCAAAATCTAAATTGGGTTCGTTTTTAATATCCCAAGCAATAATAGCATCATGGTTTTTAAAATTTGTAACTAAAGTTTCTGCGTGTCTGTGGGTAAGTGTCCAGTTTAAAACCGAATAGTCTCCGTAGAAATCAAAGAGTGTAATAACAACTTTAAGCTCTTGGTTTTTAGCAGTATCTAAAACCTGTTTTAATTTATTTAATTTCTCAGGCCTAATATTAGCTTTTCCGAAGCTTTCGTATGGAATAAAAATACGAATAGAATTTAAACCAGCATCTTTTATCATTTTAAAATCTTCAGCAATAGTTTCAATATTAAAAGCATTACCAAAAAGAGCCCAAGGTGTTTCTTTAGGGTAATAATTAATTCCTTTAATATGTATATTTTGTGTAATGTTTCTATTACTTTTTTCTTCTGTTGTGTCTGTTTGTTGTTTTATCATATGGCGAATGCGCCAGAAGCCATCTTCTAATAGTAAAATAATTTTATATGTAGATGTTTCAGTAGTTTCATAAAGCAACATGCCTGTTTTATATACACGTTTGTATTCTAAAACATTATAATCTGTTATTACAGCCAATTGTCCATCTTCACTAAAAAACTCTAATGTAGGGTGATGTTCTAAAGAAGTAGAAGCTATGGTAATATCTTCAGCTATATTATTATCTACAGTATTATAGATATTTTGTCTTGCTTTTTTAGTATAATAATCTTCAATACCTTGTTTGCTGTTTTTTTTATATGAAAGGTTCTTAATATACCAAGCGTCTAAATAATCGTATTCAATTGCTTTTAAGGTTGTACTATCCATTGGTCTCCCTATATTATTTAAAGGAGCCCAATTTATTTTTGGTAAGTATGAATCTATTTTTTTAAGCTCTGTATGCAGCATACTACTCCTATCTGCTCCAGTATTTAAATAGCTATATAAAGCACTAATACCATAAATGCAAAAAGCAGTTACAATAACATACGAGCTTATTAAAATTCCTCGTATTATGTTTTTGTTTATGCTATTCATAGTTTATGTTTTGAAGTGTTTTTTCTACGCCAGCAGTTTTTACTGTTATGGTATATGTACCTTTTTCTAAGTTTAAATGTTTTAAGTTGAAATTTGCAAAACCAGTTTTCGAGTTACTTACTATGGAATGTACTTTTGTCTCAGCTTTAAAAATAGAAAGGGTAACTTGTAGGCCATCTGGAATAAATTGATTCATAAAACTCTTAAGAGGTCCAACAACAACTGTTTTGTTGGTAAAAGAGATGTTGAAATCTGTAATAATTTGTTTATAATTCAATACAATACTATTACTTTCAGCCATACCATCTATAAACGCCTTTACTGTCCATTGGGTCTTATAGTCAGGATGAATTAAAGATGCGGTAGCTATTCCTTTTATTGTAGTTCCGCTGGTTTTTAAAACGCCACCTTCAGAGTTTGTTATAAAGAAATCTACGTAAGTTCCATCGTTAACAACATTATCATATAGATCTTTTATTATAGACGTATTGAAATTAGTTATTTGATTTCCATCTGCATAGTCGTGATGACGTGTAGCCGAAATATTAAAGTTAGTAGGAATTGCTGCCCAAACATTAATATCATACTCTTTAGAGTTTTTTTCTAAGCATTCAGAAGCAACTAAAATACGTCCGGTTTTAGATTTAGAAAAAATGTTTTTATAAGCTATTAAATGTGAGGTTGAAACAATATCGTTCTCTTCAGAATCCAAAAATTGATGTTTTATGTTTACAGGTGTACCTTGTTTTAAAGGATTGTCTAAATCATCAGTAGGTATAACAACAAACATAGAGTAATCTATGCCTCCAGCAGCAATACTTGGTGGACCAATGTATGTCTCTAGTGTATTAACAGTTGTTTTAGGAGTAATATTAAATTGTCCAGATAACTTATGATTTATTAGTTGCCAAAGTACAATGCCCGATTTATCACTAATAGCTTCTGGGAGATGGTAGTTTAATATATTATTTTTTAAAACAGGTTTAATTACAGTGGATCCATAATTATAAGAACAATACAGACTAGGAGCTTCATTAGATGGCGATTTAAATTGTAAATTAATAGGACTTCCTGCTTCATAAGAACCTTGAGAAGAAATAAATTTTATATCATCATATTCTGTAAGCTCAATCAAGGGAGATAAAGACAGGAATATAAGGCCTAATAGTATGTATATATATTTAATGCGCATTAATTGGGGTTTCTTATGTAGCTGTTTAATTCAATTTTTATAAAACTATAATTAGGGTTTTTAATAGGCTGAAGTTGACTTTTAGTGTGGTTTTTAATTCGATTATGCACTATTTTTTTAGCAATATCGTTATTAGGTAAACCATTTACAAAGCAATTATCCATATCATTAGATATTATTTGTATGGGTATATTTTTAAGTAACTTATAATTAAATTGTTCTTGCCGTTGTTGTCTAATGCCATCTTTTAGGAATAAATGATCTACCCATAGCATTTGTTTATCTTTATTATAGTAAGAAATTAAAAGTTGAGGTATGGTAATCTCTTGTACGCCACTATTATATACAGTTCCATTAATAGTTGTTTCATTACTATTAATAGCACTAAGTGTTGCTTTTTTATATAAATCATACCCAGAGACATTGCCTGCAATTTGAAGATTAAATTTAGTGGGCTGTTCGTTAAATTCTACAGGTGTAAACTCATCAGGATTGAATGTTTTTGGGATAGAATCTTTGGTCTTAGACCATGCAGTACCTTCAAAATTAATTCTAAAAGCACTCACTTCTTTAGGCATAAGTTTATGCTTAACATGATATTTTGCATTATAATTGGCAAGTTCTTTATTAGTGTCATTATATAATGTGCCTTTTAAAACAATATCTGCTGGAGTGTTGTCTATATTTTGTACCTCACCAATTATGGCGTAATGATTATTGAATTTCACCAATTTTGCATCTAATACTTCTAAAACGGGTTGTTTTAATACGTCTTCGTGATATGTTTGTTCACTGGTAATACGTCTACGTCCTTGGTTGTAAAATGTAGTTGTATTATCGCTATATAATTGATCTGAAGGTAAATCGTTATTTAAGTGTTCTTGTTGTATATACCATTTATTATTATGCTTTATTATAGTTTTATATTTCGTTTTAGTAATGTTTTCCAGAGGGGTTGTCCACAGCATATTTACTTCTGCGGTTGCTATGCTATCATTTTTATATGTTATATTGGTTTCTATTGTTTCTAGTTTTGCGTAAGAACTTAATAAACCATCGGTTACAGAAATTTCTAACATGTATTGAGCAATAGTGAGTTCGCTATAAGGGTCTATAAGATTATAAGCATCTTCAAAGGCTTTAAAATCTAATGCATCATAATAGGCTAAAACAACATGTTCAGGACTACGATGCGAATCGTTTTTTATATAAAATAAATATATACTATAACAAACGGTAATAGCAAGACATAGTGACCATATGTGCGTGACTTTTAAGAGTCTTTTTGAAAATAAAGAATAGTTTATTTTATAATTTAAATATTCGGGTAAAGGCTTCTCTTTTGTTTTTAAGGCACGAACCCATAGCATTTGAATATTTAGTATAAAGGCAATAATGATAGTTATAAAAGGAATAATTCCCCAAAGTATTTTTTGCCATTTAGAAACATCTTCTTTTGGCAAAACAGAAGCTATGGGAGGAACATTTAGTTTTTCCCATACTTGAATACCGTTTTCTAATTGCCGTAAACGTTGCCAGCCACAGAAATAGAGTATAGGGTCGTAAAATTTATCGTTAGAAAATATGTATTTTAAATTATACTTTTCAGGTATCGTTAAAAATTGTTGTAAAGACCCTATACCTTCAATGCCCTTAAATTTAGAGTTTTCTAGACGCTCAATAGCTCGTGTTGTTAACTCGGGTAAACGCCTTGCTGAATGATAATTACCGTCTACAGATAAGGCATTAGTTTGCGATGCTAGCCAAGCCATTTGATCGCCAAACCCTAAAGTTAAATAACGCCATTTATCATGTTGATCCTGATTTAAGAAATTTACTATAGGTAACATTTTTATTTTTTGTGGTTGAGATGGCCTAAAATACCCCAAGCTCATAGTAAAAATGTTCATAAAAATAAATAGTATAGCAAAAACACCTATGGTAATTTTGTGATAAATATTACCAAATGTATTCTGTATTCTTGTTTTTAAGTCGGTTTCAATAAATCTATATATAAATTCACCAAATAAAGGTAGAGCCATAATAGAAGCCCAAAGTGTAAAACGGTCTAGAGTTAAAATATTAAAGGCGGTATCCCCTAAAATAAGTTTAGGAAAAGGAGTTGTTTCTCCTGTGCCTAAAATAAATAGTAAGGTAAAGGATAGGCCGAAAAATAAATAACGTTTGCTAAAGTATCTGTAAAATAAATAAGGTAATATTATTAATAAAACACCCCACGGAATAACAAAAAACACTAAACCTGATGAGGTTATTTCTAGAAAATTATCACGAGAACCATGTGGAATAGGTACTTGCGTAATAGGGTTGTTTTTAGAGTTTATCCAATATGGTAGAATACAGCCAATAATAATTATTAAGGACAGCAAGCCAAAACTAACAATACGCTTAAAGAGTTTAAGAAAAGTTATTAAAAAGACCTTAAAAGTAACCGCCTTAATTGTTTTTACCTTCTTTTTGGAAGCATCCATAATAGCCATGCCTATTAAAGGGAAAATAAAAAAGACCATTCCAAATATTGGAGTAACATGATGAGAGCAGACAGTTACAGCTATTAAAGACAAAGAGGTTAGTAAATATTTATACTGGCCAGTTTTTAACCATAAATATATTTCTGGTAAGGCATGCATTAATATAGAGATGCCTATTATACTTGGTAATTGACCAAATAAATGTAAAGTTTCAATAAATGAGGAGGATAGTACGGCAAGTATAGAAGCGTAGCCTGCAACTTTTCTATTCGCGGTAATAAGTAGGGAAAACCTGTAAACTCCAGTAATGAATAAAATAACACTTAATAAGGTTATAGTAAACAACCCAAACTTTAAACCACCAATAAAAGAGCACATTGCAATAGCTTGATGTACTAAAGGAGGATAGCTCATTACGGTAAAACCAGTATACCATTTATAATTCCACGGTTCGAACCAGTTATTAGCATAATGATCAGCAAAAAATAAATGTATTAATGCATCATAAGTAGCTTCTAGTGTAAAAAAAATAGAAGTACCATGAAATGCAATACCTATAAGTAAAGCAGCTATTAAATATTTATTGGATGTTTTCTGCATTAATAAATTGGAGGCTTTTTTTCTTTAATAAAGATATAATAATCTTTTGTTTCGGTGAGTGGTTGTTATCGATACTAAAAATACTTTCATCTACAGAAAACTCCAAGCCATCGAATTGCCTCTTTTTTAGGGGCTTATCTGCTATAATTTTGGAGTATAACCCCAAACAAATCTATCATGAAAACAGGAATTATTATACCGTGTTATAACGAAGGCAAAAGACTAAATGTTAATACTTTTATAGAATTTATTACAACTCATAGTTCGTATCACTTATGTTTTGTTAATGATGGAAGTAAAGATAATACATTGTTAGTTTTAGAAACTATACAAAAAGAAGCAAAAACAAGAGTAAGCATTGTAGATGTTAAAAAAAATGCAGGAAAAGCTGCGGCAGTAAGATCTGGTGCACGTTACTTGTTTAATAGACAAGATGTAGATTACATAGGTTTTATTGATGCCGATTTATCTACTGATTTATCCGACTTTAAAAAGTTAGTAGATACTCTGCATAATGATAATGATTTATCATTAGTATATGGTTCTAGGGGAAAGGGAAACGGGCAAATAGAGCGTAATGTGTTTAGAAACTTATTCTCTAAAGTTGTAAAATTAATTGTGTTTTTAATTTTAGGTTTGCCAATAGAAGATACTCAGTGTGGAGCTAAAGTATTTAGACGTAGTATTATACCAGTAACATATAACACAAAGTTTTTAACACGTTGGTTATTTGATGTAGAAATATTTATTAGACTTAAAAAGCATTTTGGAAAAGCTCAGATTATGAATAGAATGTATGAGCAACCTTTAGAGCGATGGGTACATGTGGATGATTCTAAATTAGGGATGAAAGATGCTATACAAATACCGTATAAATTATTAAGTATATGGTTCTCTTACACAATACTTCAAGCTTTTAGTGCAGGAATAGAGAAAGGTAAACTTGTTACTTTAGATAAAATGAACTCTTCTCCTCTATATGAAATAAAGACTGTATCATGATATAACCCGACTAATCATTATTTTAATAGTGATATCATAATTTTTTAGTTAAAAAGCCTTTCAATTTATTTTGAAGGGCTTTTTTGTGCTTTTAGAGCTAGAATTCGTATTCTTTTTTGTCTAAGAAAAAATAATGAAAACGAATTCTAGTTTAAGAACTACGAATTCTAGAAGCGCCAATATTTAACTAGACTATCCCTCTACCTTTGAAGTATAAATAATAACAAACCCATAAAAACGAAATATTATGAACACTTTAAAGAACAGTATTGCAGCCTTAGTTTTATTATTAACAGCAAATGTATTTGCACAAACACCAGAAGTAGAATTCGACACGTATGCAGAATCTAAACAGAATGCTTCAAAATACCTTTTAGCAGACGATGTGGCTATGAGAGATTGCCCTTCAACATACTGCGAAAAATTAACAACAATTAGAATAGGAACAAACGTGAGATTGTTAGAAAAAACAGAAGAAGCTCAAGAATTAAATGGTATTACAAGTAGATGGTACAAAGTAAAAATGGGACCGCAAGAAGGATGGATCTGGGGAGGTTTAATTTCTCAAAAAACATTTGTAAGTCAGGCAAACGCTGAGGTAAGATTTGTATTTGGAGAAGCAGGGTATAACAGTGACGATGAGAAACAGTTTCAATTAAGAGCTGTTAAAAATGGTGTCGAGTTAGATAAAATGATTATAGCTTCAGACTCGTTGCACTATGCAAATGTACAGAATATAGGGAATGAAGGAATGAAAAACGTCGATGATATTATAGTATTGAACACGATAACAGATAGTTGTGAGGTCGAAGGAAAGTCTCTATATATTTTATGGAAAAACAATAAATTGGAAAAAACAAATAACTTAATTGCTTCAGTAGAAAGCTTATCTAGTGAAGATTGTTGCTACCTGTTTTATTCAGAAATTAAAGAATAAATATGCTATTTAATCAATGAGTTATACTGTACTTTTTAAGTGCAGTATTTCTCGATTTAAAATAATACATAAACAGGAACATTAGTTTAGTTATATTTGTTTTAAACAGGATTATATGCTTTATATCAATAATTCTAGACATTATACTAAATCATTTTTACATTAAAATAACCTATAAAATATAGATATATTGAATCGTTTTCTCCTTTTTTTATTCTTCGGAATTATCTCTATAAATATCTATTCGCAAAATAAGCAACTTAGAGCTTATACTATAGAAGATGGATTGCCGCAATCTCAAGTGTTCGATATTGTTCAGGATAATATAGGTTACTTGTGGTTGGGGACACAAGGTGGAGGTTTATGTAATTTTGATGGAGAAGCATTTCAAGTTTGGAAAGAGAAAGATGGATTACTCTCTAATTATATAAATGCTTTATATGTATCAGAAAATATTATATACATAGGGAGTAAAAGAGGTGTTTCTGTTAAAATAAAAAACAAATTTGTAAATATTGAAGCACCCGAAGTTAATAAAATATATGAGTTCAAATCACATAAATATGTAGCAACTATTGAGGGTTTGTATCATTTGTTAGACAATAACAAATTGCAAAAAATTGAAATAAATCAAGAAATAGATAATAATAGCATTAAGTCTATTGTATTCTATAATGATTTTTACTGGTTAGCAACAAATAAGGGGTTTTGGAAGTTAAGTAATTTAAATAAACAGGCAGAAACTATTGAGCGTTTAGAGAAAAATGATTTTACTGCTGTTGTAGCTTATAAAGACCATATTTACGCAGCAACTTTCGATGACGGTACTTTTGTATATAATGTTAATGAAATGCAACGCCCTATTTTAATGCGTGAGCCATTAAATATTAATGCAATGACTATTTTAAATGAAGATGAGTTGTGGGTTTCTACACTTAATGATGGGGTATCTATAATTGATACAAAAACGAATACAGAAAAGGCATTTATTAATACAAAAACGGGATTATCAGTTCCGCATATTAAAAAAGTAATTTCAGATAAACAATCTAATATCTGGATCGCAACTTCTGGATGGGGAGTTTACAAATACTTTCAAAATAATTTTCAGCATTATAATAAAAACAATGGATTAAAAGGAAACCGAATTTATGCAGTGCATAAAGCTAAAGATGGTCTTTGGTTTTCTAATTCCGAAAAAGGCTTAGTAAAAATAGATACTGCAGGAATTCAACATATTTCGGGATATAAAACGTTTGCAGATGTAAAAATTAAAACGATTACTAGTGATAAAAAAGGAAATATTTGGGCAGGATCAGATGGTAGAGGAATATTATATAGAGAATCCAAAACAGTAGATAGTATTGCAATAGATTCTAGTGATATCTTTAATATAAAGGAAGAGCGTTTTAGTAAGACAATAATAAAAAATCATATTTTAAATACAGAAACAGGCTTTCCTCATAATTGGGTTAGAAAAATATATGTTGAAGGAGATGATGTCTGGGTGGCAAGTTATTCTAGTGGTATTACAAAATTTAGTTATAACGCTGAGTATGAAAAATTAATCATTAAAAAAACGTTTGGTGTAAAGGATGGAATTAAGGATTTATCTATAGTAACAATGGTTAAAGACAATCAAGGTAGGTTATGGTATGCTACTAGACGTGGAGCTTTGGGGTATATAAAGAAAGGCAAAGTGACACATATAGAATCTGCTTTAAATCGAAAAATATCAATAGGTACTCTAATTTTTCAAAATAACACTCTATTTATTGGTACAGCGGGAAGAGGCATTTGGTGGGCAAATGTGGAAGGTGAAGCTTTAAGTGATTTTAAAAAATTAAACGGAAAGAAAAGAGTCTATTCAGAAAACATTTATCAGCTTATTTTCGATAATCAAGGCTATTTATGGGCAGGTACAGAAAGTGGAGTAGATAAGATTACATTAAATCAAGATAATGATATTGTTGATGCCTTACATTTTGGAAGGAATGATGGATTTCTTGGGATAGAAACGTGTTTAAATGCAGTAGAAAAAGATAATAAAGGTAATTTATGGTTTGGAGCTATATATGGTCTAACACAATATAAACCAAGTGAGATAAGTAAAGAAAGTTTAAAGCCAAAAATTTATTTTAAAGACTTACAAGTAAACTACAAGGTAGTAGATTCTATAAATGTAAAAGAATGGGCAGAAAATAACATTGTTCTTAAATTAAAGCCTAAACAGAGACAGGTAAGTTTTATATATAAAACAGTAGATCTGGATCATCCAACCGATGTACAGTATCGAACAAAATTAGATGAAGCAGATTGGGCACCTTGGACGACTAGTAATACAAGCAATTTATCTGGTTTAGCTTATGGTTCTCATAATTTTAAAGTACAATCTAGAAATAACCGTTGGCAAAAAAGTGATGCTATTGCTTTTGAGTTTTATATAGATAGTCCATTAGTTGAAAAAACATGGTTTAGGTTGACTCTAATTCTTTTAGTAGTTGGGTTTGTAGGTGTATACATTTGGCAATACATTAAACGTTTGAAACGTGAAAATAAAGCAGAACATAAACGCTTAAAATTAGAAAACCACTTATTGTCATTAGAGCAAAAAGCATTACGATTACAAATGAATCCGCATTTTATATTTAATGTACTTAACGGTATAAAAGCAATGGCGATAACAAAGCCAGATAAAATGAATAATACAATTAATAATTTTGCAACATTACTTCGCGAGACATTAATTAATTCTAGAAAAGAGACGATTACTTTAGAACAAGAAATTAAAACACTACGCCATTATATTGAAGTAGAAAAATTAATGGCAGAAAAGGAGTTTAATCACTCTATTACTATTAATAGCGATATAGATACCGAAGAAATACTTGTGCCTCCAATGTTAATACAACCTTTTGTAGAAAATGCTATTCGTCATGGTGTTTTAAAAGGACAAAGAGAAGGGCAATTAGATATTGTGTTTAAAACAACTGAAACTCATCTATATTGCTCTATACAAGATAATGGAATAGGTATTTTTACGTCTCAGGAAGCTAAACCAAAAACAGATCATCAATCTATGGCGCTTACAGTAACAAGAGAAAGGTTAGAATCTATTTCGGGAGTAAATGCGTTACAGATTTCAGAAATTAAAAATGATGATGGAACAATTGGAGGAACAAATATTACTTTTAAAATTCCATTAGAAACAGAATATTAAAAATAAGTTATGCTAACAGCAATTATAGTAGAAGATTTAGAAGATGCTATGACACTTCTAAAAAATGATTTGGAAACAAAGCATCCAGAGATTAAAATTATTGATACAGCGAGAAGTGTAGTAGAGGCTGCTAAAGCTTTACGTAAAGCACAACCAGATATTTTGTTTTTGGATATTATGTTGGGTGATGGAACAGGTTTTGATGTATTAGAGATTTTTCCAGATTTAAAATCTAAGATCATTTTTGTTACTGCAAGTGATGAATATGCTATTAAGGCATTTAAATTTGCAGCAATAGATTATGTGCTAAAACCATATTCTAACGAAGAATTAGATCAAGCAATTACAAGAGCTAAAGCACAAATTAAACCGAACAAAGAACGGTTGGACATATTAAAAGAAACTTTAACTGCTCCAGAAAAAAAACCAAACAAAATATCTTTACATACGTTAGATAAAATTATAATAGTAAATCTAGACGATATTGTGCGTTGCGAATCAGATAGTAATAACACAGTATTTCATCTTCAAGATGGTAAAAAAGTATTTGTAACCAAAACACTCAAATATTTTGCAGACATGCTAAAGCCTTATGAGTTTTTACGTATCCATCAAAGTCATTTAGTCAATTTGCAATGTATTAGTGCTTTTATTAAAACTGATGGCGGATATTTAATGCTGAAAAATGGAGAGAATGTTCCTGTTTCTGTGCGTAAAAAAGCTGAGGTTATAGAGATTTTAGATACTATGCATCGTTAATTTTTAATTAATTTTATGGAGTTGTTTTCATATTTAATAAGATATAACCCTTTAGTTAAGTTAGTATAAAAGAAAATGTTATATTTAATACTATCTGCAGTCTCAATATTAACTTTAATTTGCTTGCCTAAGCTATCGTACAGAAAAGGAGTGTGGTCGTTAGCTGTCCTTTTTATTTTTAAAGAAACCTTACTTTAATATGATTTGGGTAAACATTTGAAATGATGTTATTTAAGCTTGTAGAGGAGGTGTTCAATGTATTTCCATCTAAATAAGTATTATCAAAATATGTTCTTATATTTTCATTTTCTATAGCAGATGTTTTTTTATTGTAAACTAAAAAAGAAGCAATATCTCCATACATTGCAGTTGCCCCAAAATTACCTTCGGTTTTAAAATTAGAAAACAGATATCCAATGGTAAATGTGCCTGGTAAAATAACATTACTTATAGAGATTTTATACCATTAACAAAAGTTGTTAATTCGTTAGTATTATCTCTATGGACCTCGATTAATTGCCATTGATCTTATTGGTAGATACAGTGCTTACTAGATTACCAGAAACTCTTAGTTTTAAATTATCATTAGTAACATCATACTTTAAAAAACTATTAGATTGCCCGTAATAAAACCAGTCTCTAGTTGATGTTTGATTAATTGGTTTTTCTAATAAAAAAATTGAGAATTCTTCAGTTAAATAAATAAAATCAGAAATTTGAATTTCTAGATATTCCCCTTGAGAGAATGTTCTGTATGGACCACCTTCTCTAACACAGGGAATACCGTTTATGCAATCACTAATATAGCATGGTTTTTCACTGTCATCTTTGCCAAAATTTCTTCCAGATGTGTATTCAGTAGGATTAAAGCCTCCACTAGGGATGTAATTTGATTGATCTAACTCACGCCTAACACAGCCGCTATCACAACTATTAATTATATCACAATATTGCTCGGTTATAATGGCTGCTTCACTGTTTGGATGGTTCAAACGAAAAAGGGATTCACAATTAGCTATGTGCTGTGTATTGTTGATGTTTGTGCTCTCAACAAAAAAACTAAATTGCTGATGTCAATAGGGTTAAATTGTGCAAAAAGATGTGTTGAACCTAAAGAAGCAGCCAAAAATAAAAGGCATTAATAGTATTATTACGGATTATATTTTTTAAAAACATAGCTTGTATAGGTATTATTAAAAATATGCAGAATGATGATTTATGCGAAAAAGTGATATAAGAGAAGTGACTATAAATTGTATTAATTTAAATTCTCCCAAGAAGAACCTGTGTAAATACGTAGTTTGTTTAAAGAATCATCATAATATATATCGTCTTTAGAAGGGCTTGAAGGTATTGTACCTGGTTTTATATTTATTAATGTATCTATTTTACACTACCACCCACAGTTAATGTATGATTTAAAGAGGCTATAGTAGTGTTTATGCCAATTCTGTTATTCGCAAAATCTTCACCTATTAAAGGAGATAGAGAGTTACTATTCTCTATATATAATCTATTAGAGTTTATATTTTTGATAACCAGCTCTATAGCCAATTAATATGTTTCCTGAAGACGAAGTAAAACCATTACCATAACCAGCTTCATGCCCCATAGAAATATTTGAGTTTCCTGTAGTATTAAAAAATGAAGCTCTAACCCCATGACCTATATTATTTATACCTCTAGTGTTACAGTATAAAGATGATCTTCCTATTGCTACATTACAATCTGTAATATTATAATCTCCATCTGTATTGTTATGAAGTGTCTCATTTCCAAATGTGTTATTTTGATAGCCAGTTAAGTTATTATTTAAAGCAGCATAACCTAATCCAATGTTTTTGGTTCCAGTTGTATTGCCTCTCAAAGCAAAGTTTCCTATGGTATATTCCAAGAGGTTGTTGAGTTATTTAATAAAGAATTATAGCCCAAAGCAATATTGTTTTCTCCTGTTGTATTAGAATAACTAGAACTTTCTCCTATAAATATATTTGCTCCATTACCTATAAATATTGAACGCCCTATATTTAAAATTTCTAATTGACTAGAAGTTGTTATTCTTGCCCTAATGATGTTGTTAGTTCTAAAATCTAAATCTTGTGAATCTATTGTTCCTGTGTTTCCTAAAGTATCCCAGTTGGTATTTGAAGAAGTTCCAGAAGCGAATCTTTCCCATTGTCAATTATTCCAAAAATAGAATACAGGAGTTACATTAGAAATAGTAGAAGTGTCACTAGTTGAAATTAAAGCAACACGTGGAATTAATAGACCTTTATCGTTACTGTCTATATCTAAAATAGATGAAGGATCTGGAGAAGTTGTATTGATGCCAACTTGGGCGACTACAATTGAATTAATTAATAGAATGAATTATATAATAACATTTTTCATAATATTTAGATTAGGGAGTTGTATGTAAACCTAATTATAAATATCGAATTGAAAAATAAATATGTCTATGAAATAAACTTTTTTAAGGATGAATTGTTTTTTTAAAAAGATGGATTATATCTCAATAGAAAGTTAAAGTTGTTAAAAAAAGAAATTTCCTTTTTTAAACTTATTCAGAAATGGGTTTTTAGAATGTTATTTGTTGTATTTTTTTCCTAATTGGAGAAGCATCTCTTTAGTAATAGCATCTAAATCGTAATCATGTTGCCAGTTCCAATCTTGTCTAGCTTCTTTGTCATTGATACTTTGAGGCCAAGAATTAGCTATATCTTGTCTAAAATCTGGTTTGTATGTAATTTTAAATTCAGGAATATATTTTTGTATAGAAGCAGCAATTTCTTTAGGAGTAAAAGTAATTCCAGCTAAATTATAAGAAGAACGTATTTTTATAGAATCATAATCCGCACTCATAATGTCTATAGTTGCTTTTATAGCATCATCCATAAATAGCATAGGTAGTGCTGTATCTTCAGATAAAAAGCATTCATAATATTTATTTTTTACAGCCTCATGATAAATTTCAACAGCATAATCTGTAGTACCTCCGCCAGGCATAGTTTTCCAACTAATAATACCAGGGTAACGAATCCCTCTAACGTCTATACCGTATTTTTGATTGTAATATTCGCACCACCTTTCTCCAACTTGTTTTGTTATCCCATAAACAGTTGTCGGTTCCATTGTCGTGTATTGTGGAGTGTTTATTTTAGGAGTAGATGGCCCAAAAACAGCAATACTAGAAGGCCAATAAACCTTTTTTATAATGTTTGCTTTTGCTAAGTTTAAAACATGAAATAAAGAACTGGTATTTAAATCCCATGCTTTCATTGGGTATTTCTCTCCCGTTGCACTTAACATTGCTGCCATTAAGTACACAGTATCTATTTTATATTTTTCAACGCAAATTTTAACAGAAGCATAATCCATAGCATCAACTATCTCAAAAAGACCAGAATTAACTACATCTAGATTGTTATAACTTATATCGCTAGCAATAACATTATGGTTACCATGTAGTTCTCTCAGTTTAAATGTAAGTTCAGATCCAATCTGACCACAAGCTCCAATAATTAAAATTCTTGATGACATATTTTCAACATAAATTATATAATGCGTAAAAATAATAAGATTTTAATCATAATATCGCAATTTTAACCTAAAAATACACCTCTATATTTTATATAATTTAATTGTGAATCTAGATTTAGTTTAATGCATTTGTAAATTAAACAGTTAGCCTTATTATGTAATTTTCTAATCTAAATATTATTATGGACGTGTTACTTTTTAATTTCGTTATCTTTTTCAGAAGAAGATTGTTCTTCTATAGAACCTATTGCTTCTAAATCTATGCGACTAGAGAATCCGTTAATAATAACTCGTATTATTTTTTTGAACATTTTATATATTAGTTTAAAAAGGTGATTATTTAAGTAAAGTAAATTCACATCTTCGATTAATATTATATTGCATGTCAGTACATATTCCTTCTCTTATACATTCGTTTAGAGGCTTCTTTTCTCCATAACCTGTAGATCTTAGTCGTTTGATATCTATTCCTTGGCTAACTATATAATCTAGAGTGGACTTGGCTCTTTTTTTAGAAAGTGCTAAATTATATGAGTCAGAACCTCTCGCATCAGTATGTGAGCTAACCTCTATTTGCATATTAGGATACTTTTTTAAGAGTTCTACTACTATATTTAACTCTTGAGCAGCTTCAGCTTTTATTTCCCATCTGTTAAAATCAAAATAAATATTATTAACTTTAATTTGGGTATCTCCTCTAGGTGTTTTTACAATGTTTTCTTCTTTATCTATATAAGACTCAAGAGAAATATCCATTTGGTGATTTATTATGTTTTTGTCTTCTATTGTGAAGTTTTTTTTAGAAGAATTGTAAAATTCTTGTGATGCTTTTACAGTATATTTTTTATCGTAATCTATTTCAAAAATATATTTTGCATTTTCCTTAACAATAAAATCAATAATTTTTTCATTGTTTTCATTAAGAAGAGTAACTACTGAATTTGGGAGTAATTCTTTAGTATTTTTATCTGTAATAACACCTTCTAAAATGTATTGTGGTTTAGGTTTTTTTCTACGTTTTAAAAAATAAATGTCATCATTTGTTGGGTGGTTTCTATTCGAAGAAATAAAACCTTGGCCTATAGAGTCTATAATGGAAAAGGCAAAATCATCGGAGTTGCTATTAATTGCAGATCCTAAATTAATAGATTCTTCTAGGATATCATTTTTAATACGAGAAGAAAAAATATCTAATCCTCCTAGTCCTAAATGCCCATTTGAAGCAAAATACAACGTGTTATTATCACTTAAATATGGGAAAACTTCTTTGTTTTCGGTATTAATTTTTGGACCAAGGTTTCTAGGAGAGCTATAGCCGTTTTCTAATATGTCAACAACAAAGATATCTAAAGATCCAATTGTGCCAGGCATATCAGAAGCAAAGTAGAGTTTAGTGTTATCATTACTTAGAGTTGGGTGTCCGCAAGAATATTGATCACTATTAAAAGGTAATTCGGTTATATTTGTCCATTCTCCGTTAACAAATTCCGCTTTTAGGAGTTTGATATTTGCCGTCTTTTTTCCATTAACTTTTACTTTTTTAGGATTGGTTCTACTAAAATAAATTGTTTTTCCATTTGATGTAAATGCTGGCGTTGCTTCATGTGTTTTGCTACTAATGTTTTCGGAAAAGAGAACAGGGTTTTTAATATCTCCATTTTTAGTTAAATCTGCAATGAATAAGTCTAAATAAGGCTGTTTGTTTTGTTTGAAAATCTTAGAAGAGTTCAAAGTGCTAGCTGAAGCATATACAACTTTATTACCGAAATATGAAACTCCAAATTCAGATAATTCAGTATTAATCTTGGAAGCATTAATATCGTATACAATTTCTAAATTTTCATCTATACTTTGTATGTATTCTAAAGTTTTTTGTGGTTTGTAGTTAGAGCTTATAAGAGACTTATACTTTGTCATCCATATATCGGCAGTTTTATACTTTTTAATTCCTTTTAAACTCTGTGCGTAACGATACATATATTGTATTTCTTCATCACTATTAGAATCTGTGAAAAGTTTCTCGTACCATTTAGCGGCTTTTTCCATTTCATTATTGAAATAATAACAATCGCCAACTTTTTTAATTGAGGATGTGTCTTTAATGTCTAATAATTCATAAATCTCAGCAGCATCTATATATGCTCCGTTTTCAAATAGTTTATTAGCTTTTTTTAAGTCTTGAGCAAAAGAAAAAGTTGTAAAAAGCAGTAATAATAAATAGTTTTTCATCTTACATTCAAGTTTTTTAGAAAAATCTAGGGGATTTCTCAATACCGTTATTAGCTAGGTTTAAATTAAATAACACAAATAATTCATGTGTTCCAGAATTGTAATCTCCAAGGTTTGTTGTTGTGTAGTCGTATGCATAACCTATTTTTAAATCTGGAGTAATTTGAAATCCAGCCAAAGCACTTAGAGAGTCATCAAACCTGTGTGATATACCAACCGTAAACTTTTCTTGAATTAAAAAATTGGCACTTAAGTCAAAAGAAAGTGGTGCTGAATTTACAGCTTTAAGCATTACGGCTGGTTTAAATTTTACAGAGTTACTTATATCAAAAACATAACCACTGGTTAAGAAAAAATGAAGTTCTTCTTCACCAACAGAGCTTATGCCGTTACGATTTTTTAGATGTTTATTATTTAAAAAATTAGGAACGGAGAGACCTATATAATATTTTTCAGAAAATAAAAAAGTACCTGCTCCAATATTTAAAAAGGCTCTATTTATATTATTTACATTAGGGTCGAAACTATTAGATCCAACAATAGTACCATCTGGAAGAGTTAATCCAGAAAAATCAGTGTTGAAAAAGTTAACCCCTGCCTTAATTCCAAATGACAATTTTAAACTTTCATTTAGATTTAATATATACGCGAAATCTCCCGAGATAAAGTTTTCATTTACAATATCTTCCCCAATTTGATCATTTATAAATGACAATCCTATCTCCATATTTTCTTTAATAGGAGTGTGAATAAAGAGTGACCCCGTTCTCGGTGCGCCAAAAGCACCGACCCATTGTGAACGATGTATCAGACCAATATTCATGATGTCCTCGGTAGAAGTCGCGTAAGCAGGGTTAACTACCCCCATGTTATACATGTACTGTGTGTACTGTGCATCTTGTTGACTATAGCTTGTAAAACTAAAGATCAAAAATAAACTTATTAATATATATGTTTTCATATACCTGTTTTTTAATTGTAATGGGAACAACTTTTTTATTTTAGGTGCTATTAAGTTGTGTCTATTGATTTAAATATAATCTTCCTTGTGCGTTATCGTTATTTTGATTGTTGAATTGAATAATGTAAAAATAAACACCGCTCGGCAGTACATCATTAGATATAAACTGTCCTTTTGTAGACTTTCCATTAAATGGAGGGGTATTAGCATTACCAGAATAAACAATGTTACCGTATCTATTGTAAATTTCAATAGTGTAATTTGGATATGTTATTTCTATATTTGGGATAACAAATTCATCGTTAATACCGTCACCATTTGGTGTGAAAATATCTGGTATTTCTATCTCTGGACAATCTGTTAAATCAACTAGTATGGGTGTTCTAGTAGTTTCATTAGAATTATTATCTAAAAACGAAACATAGTAGGTTTGGTTATGAGTTAAAAGTAAGGAGGTGTCTGTATATTGATTCCCTCCCGTTGGTGCATCGTACCACATTATTTGGTAATTATTAGGGTTGTTTATTCTATCTGATAAATCTTCTAAAGTTGGATTGTCAGAACCACAAAATAATTCGGTACTAGCCACTGGAGGTAAAGTAGTATTTGTAGGATCGTTTGTAGGGTCATTATCTGCATCGTCATCAGTATCTGTAGTTTCGTCTCCATTATCAGAAGTGTCTTCTACGTCATCTGTTTCAAAAGGGCTATCACCAGTAACGATAGCTGTATTTAATACTTGTCCAGCTTCTATATCATCTTGAGTAATAGTATAGGTATTTGTGAACGTCCAAATTTCATTAACATCTAGAATATTATCATTGTTTAAATCTCCGCTAATAGGTATTATAATTTCATCGATTACGTTTAACAATAAATCAGTATAAGTCGGGTTACTTATATTTACATTTCCAGTATTTTCTAAAGTAAAAGTGTATTCTATTGTATCTCCAACTGTTAGTGCTGTATCTGTACCTAGATCTATGGAGCCAGTTTTTATCAATAGTATTGAACAATTGTTTATCGTAATATCTAAAGTTGCAGTACAACCATCGTTATTTATGTAAGTAATAGTTGTTGTACCTTCATTTAATCCAGTTACTAACCCATTGTTGTCTACTGTTGCAACAGTAGAGTTTGAAGTAGTCCAAGCCAAAGTAGTAGCTGGTATTCCAGAACCAGTTAATTGAGTTGTAGCGTTACCACAAAGATTTTGATTACCACTAATTGTTGGAGTAATAGGTTGCGAATTTACAGTTAAAGTAATAGGTGTCGAAGTACATCCACTAGCATTAGTAGTTGCTATTTCGTAATCTCCAGGATTTAAACCAGAGAAAACACCAGTAGTATTTGTTTGAGCAGGAACAACAGGAGCTGTACCCGTTACAGTATACGAAACTCCAAGAGCAGGAGCAGGTAAAGTAACAGTAATAGTTCCAGTCGCATTAGTACAATCAGGTTGAGCAGTTACCGAAGCGGTAGGAGCAGCAGGAGTAATAGGTTGCGAATCTACAGTTAAAGAAATAGG
>Ga0189290_100179_pt1 | contig 38073 bp, 31 predicted proteins | sample UW140minimetaG_FD_130318 | JGI IMG/M metagenome (GOLD analysis project Ga0189290, IMG submission 130318) | Marine microbial communities from the Costa Rica Dome - UW140 mini metaG | ecosystem: Environmental > Aquatic > Marine > Oceanic > Photic zone | place: Costa Rica: the Eastern Pacific...
AAAGCTCAGCAATGCTATCTTCGCCACGCAGGCCATCCAGCACGATCCTGATCTTCTCTTCAGCTGAATACTGTTTGCGGGTTGCCCGTTTAATGTCTTTGACAATCTTCTCGCCAGGGCTCTTAGTTTTCTTTCTCATCGTCCACTCCTCGGTGGTCACGATGAGCCAGAAACACTCTCTTATCAAATCGCCCTATTTGGCCCCATAAGCGCTGACGACAGACACCACGAAAAGCGTTTCACGCGTGGGACGCGTGAGTATCAGGCTGCCCAAAGGCTCGCCCAGAAGCGAGAGAAAGCGCGAGGAGATTATGAGGTGATCGAATGACAGCAAGCCGCTCCTCGGGGCGGCTTGCTTGCCTACTATCGCCTGCATCAACGGGCCGATAGCCTCTGCGGCGGTTTAGGCGACAAAGGGCGGAGAGAAGTCATTCTCCGCAGGTGCGTAGTGTTCGCTGCGGTTGTGAAAGAACGGACATGCAGATTGAGCCGAAGCCTGCGGAATTTCGGCGCCACCGCAAGTCGGCTCGGAGTCCAACCTGTGAATTCGCCACTTTCGCTTCATGCAAACGCAGCGTGAAATTCGCTGCACCCGCCGTAAATCTCGACGCTGCTGCGCGGAGAGAAAACCGGTCACTCATGCAAGTCATAGCGGAAGCGACGCCTCATGGAGAAAGTCGCGGACTTTGCCATCGTTTGCTTCGGAGGCGCGAATGGAGGGCTTCCGTTTTCCTCGCAAGATCATCGTTTACCTCCGGCAATCCAAGCGTGACCAAGATTGTTGTCGTATTTGATCGCGCATTTGTCTGATCGCAAACTGGCGCGCTCTCATTCTCCGTTGTTTGGTTTCTCCCGACTGAAAGGGATGATTAATGCGATATTCCGGCATTAGAGTGATCAAAGAGGCCCTGAGCGGGCATAAGGGCTGGGGGCCACTATGGCGAGACCCGGAACCGAAACCTCACTATGATTTTGTGATCATTGGTGGGGGCGGGCACGGGCTTGCAACCGCCTATTATCTGGCCAGGGAATTTGGCGAAAGCCGGATTGCGGTGCTGGAAAGAGGCTGGATTGGCGGGGGGAACGTTGGCAGGAACACGACTATCATTCGGTCAAACTACCTGCTCGATGGCAATGAACCGTTTTATGAATTCTCGCTGAAGCTCTGGGAAGGGCTGGAACAGGACTTCAACTATAACGCCATGGTCAGTCAGCGTGGCATTCTGAACCTTGTGCACACGGACGCCCAGCGGGATGCGGCGCGTCGGAGGGGCAATGCGATGATCCTTAACGGATCTGATGCGGAACTTCTGGATACGGAAGGGGTGCGTAAACTGTACCCTTTCCTGAACTTCGACAACGCACGATTCCCGATCAAGGGCGGGCTTCTGCAACGCCGGGGCGGAACTGTGCGCCATGATGCGGTGGCCTGGGGCTACGCCCGTGGGGCGGATCAGCGGGGCGTGGATATCATTCAGAACTGCGAAGCCACGGGCTTTAAGATCGAAGATGGGAAATGCCTGGGCGTGGAAACCACACGTGGATTTATCGGCGCAGGTAAGGTCGGGGTGTCGGTTGCCGGATCGTCCAGCCGAGTTATGGCACTGGCGGGTATGCGTCTGCCGATGGAAAGCCATGTATTGCAGGCGTTCGTATCCGAGGGGCTGAAACCTGTGTTGCCGGGCGTGATCACCTATGGTGCCGGGCATTTCTATTGCAGCCAGTCTGACAAAGGCGGGCTTGTCTTCGGCGGCGATATCGATGGGTACAACTCCTACGCACAGCGCGGCAATCTTCCGGTGATCGAAGATGTGGCAGAGGGCGGGGTTTCCCTGATCCCGGCGCTTGGGCGGGTGCGTCTTCTGCGCGCTTGGGGCGGGATCATGGATATGTCTATGGATGGTTCCCCAATCATCGACAATACCCATATTGAGGGCCTCTCATTCAACGGCGGCTGGTGTTACGGCGGGTTCAAGGCAACTCCGGCGGCGGGCTGGTGCTTTGCGCATCTGCTAAAAACCGGTCAGCCACATGAAACAGCCACAGCCTATCGGTTCGATCGTTTCCGGCGCGGTTACATGATCGATGAAAAAGGCCAGGGCGCACAGCCCAACCTGCATTGAGGAGCATCGGACATGATTATCAACCATCCGCTTCTTGGCGCCCGCGACGCGCAGGAATTCACTTATCTGGGGGACGCCTCCCTGATCCATCGTCCGGACTGGCAGGGCGAAGATCTGAGCGGGCAGTTTCACGACTATCTTTACCTGCGCGACAACCCGGCAGGGCAACACCGGGAGCTCTGGTTCCACGAGGTAGGCGACCGGTCCTGGCTGGTCGTGACCCGCAACACCCTGACCCATGAGATCACCAATGTAGAACTGGCCCGGGATGTGGCCCGCAGAGAGGGGCGCGGCAAATGACCCAGAAAAACCGTGTGAACGGGGGGCTGATTGATCGCAGCTCTCGCGTGAATTTTCAATTCGATGGGAAAACCTATCAGGGGCATACGGGGGATACGCTTGCTTCTGCTCTGCTGGCAAATGATGTGCGCCTTATGGGGCGGTCGTTCAAATATCATCGCCCACGCGGTGTGATGACTGCTGGATCAGAGGAACCCAATGCATTGATGAAACTGCGTACGGGCGCACGTCAGGAACCAAACAGCCGCGCGACTGTGACTGAACTCTTTGACGGGCTGGAAGCACGGTCCCAGAACCGTTTTCCATCCTTGAAGTTTGATTTCATGGGGATAAATGACCGGTTCAGCAATTTTCTGACTGCTGGCTTCTATTATAAAACCTTCATGTGGCCGCGCGTCTTCTGGGAAAAGCTTTATGAACCGGTGATACGCAAGGCGGCTGGCCTTGGCTCGATCTCCTTTGAGGATGATCCGGACAGTTATGACAAAGGGTTCCTGCATTGCGACCTTCTGGTGATCGGCTCTGGCCCGGCCGGACTGATGGCTGCGCTGACGGCTGGGCGTGCCGGGGCGCGGGTCATTCTGGCGGAAGAAGATTTTATCACCGGCGGGCGGCTGAATGCGGAAACCTATGCGGTGGGCGGCATGAGCGGGTCTGACTGGGCGCGCTCTGTCATGGCTGAATTGGAAAGCCTCGAAAACGTGCGCGTCCTGACCCGCACCACCGTGATCGGCGCTTTTGATCACGGCATTTATGGCGCGGTAGAACGTGTGTCAGATCACATGCTTGTACCGGAAAGTGGTAAGCCGCGTCAGACCCTCTGGCGGATCTATTCAAAGCGGGCTGTTCTGGCGGCTGGCGCGACTGAGCGTCCGATCGCCTTTGAAAACAATGACCGGCCGGGGGTGATGATGGCGGGCGCTGTGCGGGCCTATGTCAACCGCTGGGCCGTGACCCCGCATCAGCAGTTTGCTGTCTTTACAAACAATGATGACGGGCATCGCACGGCGGTGGATTTGATTGCCAAAGGTGTTGATGTCACCGGCGTGATTGACGTGCGCCCGGATGCGCCATCTCTTGCCGGGGTTGAGGTTTTCGCAGGTGCGCACGTTGTGAACAGCAAGGGGCTTCTGGGGCTGAAATCCGTGCAGATCCGTCTGGCGAATGGTGAGATACGTGATCTGACCTGTGGTGCGCTTGGGGTCTCCGGCGGCTGGAACCCGAATGTGCATCTAACCTGTCATCAGCGTGGCAGGCCCGTGTGGAACGATGCTATTGCTGCTTTTGTTCCCGGTGGGAAAATGCCTGTCGGTCTCACAGTGGCCGGGGCGGCAAATGGGCATCTCTCGACCGCACAGGCTCTGCAAACCGGGGCGGAAGCGGCGGTAAGTTCCCTGACAGGTCTTGGCGTCAGTGCCGCAGCCCCGGATCTGCCTGAGGCAGAGGATGCGCCCATCTCCCTGACGCCATTCTGGTACGTGAAGGAAGGCAAAGGCCGGGCCTGGATTGACCAGCAGAATGATGTGACCGTTAAAGACATCAAACTAGCGCATCAGGAAAACTTCCGCTCTGTCGAACATCTGAAACGCTACACGACGCTTGGCATGGCAACCGATCAGGGCAAGACCTCCAATATGGGCGGGCTTGCGGTGATGGCAGAGCTGACCGGGAAATCCATCCCGGAAACCGGTACAACAATCTTCCGTCCCCCCTATACACCGGTTGCGATGGGTGCACTTGCTGGGCGGTCTATCGGCAAGGATTTCCACCCGACCCGTGAAACACCCAGCCATAAATGGGCCGTGGAACAGGGCGCTGAATTTGTTGAGGCTGGCAACTGGCTGCGTGCGCAATGGTTCCCGCAACCGGGCGAAACCCACTGGCGCCAGTCTGTTGATCGCGAGGTTCTGCAGACCCGCAAATCCGTTGGCATCTGTGATGTGACCACCCTTGGGAAGATCGATGTTCAGGGCGCAGATGCGGCGGAGTTTCTGAACAAAATCTACGCCAATGGCTTTGCGAAACTGCCTGTGGGTAAGGTGCGTTATGGCCTGATGTTGCGTGAAGATGGTATAGCCTATGATGATGGCACAGCAGCCCGTCTGGCTGAAGATCACTTTGTCGTCACAACCACCACCGCAAACGCGGCTCTGGTCTATCGCAATATGGAGTTCGCGCGTCAGTGTCTCTGGCCGGATCTGGATGTACAGCTGATTTCAACGACAGAAGCCTGGGCGCAATATGCGGTGGCTGGTCCCAATGCCCGTAAATTGCTTCAGAAGGTCGTGGACCCGGAATTTGACCTTTCAAATGACGCTTTCCCCTTCATGGCATGTGGTGAAATCACGGTTTGCGGCGGGGTGCGGGCGCGGCTCTTTCGTATCTCTTTCTCAGGTGAACTGGCTTATGAAATCGCGGTGCCGACCCGTTACGGCGATGCGATGATCCGTGCGCTAATGGAGGCCGGAGAAGAATTTGACGCCGTCCCATACGGAACCGAAGCTCTGGGTGTCATGCGGATTGAAAAAGGACATGCGGCAGGCAACGAGCTGAACGGTACGACCACCGCGCTGAACCTGGGTCTTGGCCGGATGGTCAGCAAGAAGAAAGACTGTATCGGCAATGTGCTGAGCGAACGAGAAGGTTTGAACGCGACAGGTGCCCTGCGCCTTGTTGGTCTGCGGCCGGTGGATAGTAAAGATGAGATTCCGGCTGGTGCGCATCTGATGAATGCCGACGGTTCTGTCAGTGCGAAAACCGATCTGGGCTATGTGACCTCTGCCGCCTATTCCCCGATCCTTGGCTGTTCCATCGCGCTGGCCTTCCTGAAAGGCGGGGAGGATCGCATGGGCGATGTTCTGCGGGTGATAAACCCGCTGGAAGGCCAAGAAGTCCGGGCCGAGGTTGTCAGCGCCTATTTTGTAGATCCAGAAGGAGAGCGTCTGCGTGCTTAAACTTAAATCCATAACCCCGCTTGGCGCGGATGAAGCCCGCGTTGATCGCTTTACAGGTCTCACGATCACTGAGGTCACAGAGCGGGCGCTTGTCTCTCTCTCTGCGCGTAATGACCAGGCTGATGCTATCCGCGACAAAGCCCGGGGCCTTTTGGGTATTGATTTGCCGGATATCGGTGACTCCGCCATGGGTAACACTCATTCAGCCTTCTGGATTGGACCGGAAAGCTGGATGATTGATATGCCTTATAGCGGGAATGAATACCTAGCGCGCCGGGTGAAACACGCGATGGGGGATAGTGCTTCTGTTGTGGAGCAAACCGATGGCTGGTGTCGTTTTGATCTCGAGGGCGCCACTATGACCAGCGTCCTGGAGCGCCTGTGTAATGCAGACAGCGCCAATTTGGCAGAGGGTGGCGTGACCCGCACCCAGATCCACCATCTCGGCTGTTTCCTCTGGCGTCAGAAGGATGGCTTCGCTGTCATTGGCCCGCGTTCTTCTGCTGCTTCCCTGCATCATGCCCTGTTGCAGGCCGCGCAATCCGTCTGCTGACCTATCACACCGATGGCAGGCAACTGCCGTCGGTCACGCGAAAACTGTTGCGGTTTTTCCGGTCTTCCTGCGGCGTCACGCCGTAAACCTCTTTATAGTGGTTGAGCATTGGCGACGTGGAAGAGTAGCCCACAGAATACGCAATCTCCGTCAGCGTATCACTGGAATAAAGCACCAGTTGCCGCGCCTGTTTCAGCCGCAGCAGGCGGTAGTATTTCAGGGGGCTTTCCCCGGTGGCGCGGCGAAAACTGCGCTCAAGGCTGCGCGTCGACATGTTCACGGCAGCGGCCACATCCTTGATTTGCACCGGGTCCTCAATATGTTCCGCAAACATCTGAATGGCCTTGCTGACCTGCTTTGGCATCGTATCGGTCGTGGTGGCTGTCGTCAGGGATGGCGTCTTCTGCGAAACCTCGCCCGTGCGCACAAACGGATGCTGAAACCAGCAGGCGACCTCCGTCATGATCTCTGGGCCCAGGGATTTTTCAATCAGGCTAAGCATTAGATCAAACACCGCTGCGGCCCCGGCTGCGGTCAGACGCTGTTCCCCTTCATAGATCACGGTTTTCACGGGTGTGACCTTCGGAAATTCCGTGGCGAAAGCCGCGTCATAACACCAGTGTACCGAGATCGGATGCCCATCCATCAGGCCTGTGCGGGCCAGGGGAAAGATGCCCCCGCTGAACGCGCCAAGTGTTTTGCCCACGCGCAGATGCCTTTGCAGGAAGGCGGTTGCTTTCGTGACATTGGCAAACGCCCCGTCTGGGCTTGAGGTCAGGAAGACATGATCAAGTTCTGTCTGATCGGACAGAATACCGTCTGGTGCAAAGACCACTCCCGCAGAAGATGTCACAGCCTCCCCGGTTTCGCTGAGCACGCGCCAGCGGAAAGCTCTAGTGCCGGCGATTTCATTTGCCGCGCGCAGGGGCTCTATCGCGGAAGTCAGACAGGCCATGGGGAAGCCAGGGAAAATCACGAAACCAAGCGTTACCGTTTGTGTCATTGGCAGTTCTCTGGCTGGATTTCTGCAACGGTGGCAAATATCTGTTTTTCAAACTCCCGCGCGGCGGGGGAACTGGGTAAATCCAATTTGCGCAGCAGGTGAATCTGCCGATCCGGTGGGGAATCAGGCAAGGGCAAGAACGCCAGATCACTGCTTTCCGCCATGCGTAGGGTCATTTCCGGCAATACTGTCACCCCAAGATCCGCCCGCACCATCGCCAGCAGGGAAGTGATGTTATGCACACTCAGAAGCGCTTCAGAGTGAATGTCGCGGAAAGCTTCGGCAGTGATCAGTCGGGACAGCTCATTGGCAATAAAGCGGTGCCGGCTTATCGCTGCCCAGGTGAGTGTTTCTCCGGATTTCACCAGAGGGTGCTCCGAGGGACAGATCAGGCCAAACCGGTCAGATAGCAGGTTTTGACGATGCAATACGCCCCCGCTGAGCCCGGCTGAAGCGATACCGATATCAAGCCGACCACGGGATAATTCATGCAGAATTGTGGCCGAGTCCATATCGCGTAATTCGATCTGAACACCTGGGAAATCGCTTATAAAACGGGCAATTGCCCGTGGCATGACGGTCGATGCAACAGAAGGTACCGCTGCCACTCGCACGCGCCCGTGGCGGGCGTTGGCAAAGCTCTCAATCGCATGAACGGTGCTATCAAACTGGTATAGCTCACGTTCAGCCTGTTCGAGAACGAAACTGCCAAGGGCGGTCAGCCGGTTCTTGCGATCCGTTTTAAACAGGGGTTCCCCAAGGTGATCTTCCAACTGTTTCAGCATCATGGAAACAGCCGATGGCGTGCGCCCCAACTGATGCGCCGCCTCTGACAGTTTTCCGCTCCGCGCCACCGCTGCAAAGCAGCGCAGCATTTCGATTTTTATAGCCATGCTTCAGTTTTTTTGAAAATGAGTTCATTTGTTTGAATTTGACTGAAATTATTAAAACTGTCCATGATGATTTCGCAATTGCACGCAGAATTAAGCGGAGACTCCGGATGACCGAAACAAAACTGAACCTCATCGCTGGCACCTGGACAGCAGGCACCGGTGAGATCGAAAACCGCAACCCATCTGATCTGTCTGACCTGATCGGTATGTTTGCGCAGGCGTCCTCCGATCAACTGGAAGCAACCTTGGATCAGGCAAAAATCGCGCAGGCGGAATGGGCCGCTTACGGGATTGAACGCAAGTACAATGTGCTGATGTCCATCGGCAACGAAATGATGGCTCGCGCGGAAGAGCTGGGTATGCTGTTGTCTCGTGAAGAAGGCAAGCCTTTGGCAGAAGGCAAGGGCGAAGTGTATCGCGCTGGTCAGTTCTTCACATATTACGCCGCTGAAACTCTGCGTCAGATTGGTGAGAACGCGGACTCTGTGCGCGAAGGTATCGAAGTTGACGTGCGCCGCGAAGCGGTTGGTATTGTTGCCATCATCAGCCCCTGGAACTTCCCGACTGCAACGGCATCCTGGAAAATCGCGCCGGCGCTTTGCTATGGCAACGCGGTGGTCTGGAAGCCTGCGAACGCAACCCCGGCTTCTGCAGTTGCCCTGACTGAAATCATTGAACGTCAGGACATCCCGAAAGGTTTGTTCAGCCTCGTGATGGGCGCAGGTCGTGAAATTGGCCAACGTCTGGTCGAAAGCCCGAAGGTCGATGCTATTTCCTTTACAGGTTCCGTGCCAGTGGGCAAAGGCATTGCCGGTGCTGCGATCCAGAACCTCACCAAAGTTCAGATGGAAATGGGGTCCAAAAACGCGCTGGCAGTTATGGATGATGCGGATCTTGATCTGGCAGTGACCCTGGCACTGGGCGGTGCTTTTGGCGGCACTGGTCAGAAATGTACGGCTTCCTCCCGGCTCGTGGTCCACGCGTCTGTGCATGATGCTTTTGTTGAAAAACTGGTGGCAGGTGCGCAGGCTATGAAAGTGGGCCACGCGCTCGAGGCAGGGACACAGATCGGCCCGGTTGTGACCGAACAGCAATTGAACGAAAACCTGGCCTATGTTGATCTGGGCAAATCCGAAGGGGCGGAGCTGCTTTGCGGCGGTCAGCGTCTCGAGATGCCACATCAGGGCTATTACATGAACCCGGGCGTTTTTGTCGGCACAAGCAATGACATGCGCATCAACCGTGAAGAAATGTTCGCACCTCTTGCGGCGGTGATCAAAGTCGACGGGTATGAAGAAGCCCTGTCCGTTGTGAATGATACAAACTTCGGCCTGACTTCTGGTATCGTGACGCAATCTCTGGCTTGTGCGAACCACTTCCGCCGCAATGCGCAAACCGGTTGTGTCATGGTCAATCTGCCAACCGCAGGCACCGATTACCACGTGCCATTCGGTGGCCGTGGTGACAGCTCTTACGGGCCACGTGAACAGGGCAAGGCAGCGGCTGAATTCTACACAACTGTGAAGACCGCTTATATCTCCAGCGGCTCGCCATTCTGATGCGTCGCATGATGCTGATTGATAACCTGCAATATGCCAACTGGTCGGAAAAGATTTTCCGCCAGTTGCGCGAAGGGGGCGTGGATGCGATTCACGTTACCATCGCCTATCACGAAAACTTCCGTGAAACGGTTCTGAACTTTGAAAAATGGAACCGCTGGTTTGAACAGTACCCTGAACTGATCATGAAAGGTCAGTGGGCGTCTGACATTGATGTGGCTCGTGAAACCGGGCGTACCGCTGTGTTCTTTGGCTTCCAGAACCCAAGCCCGATTGAAGACGACATCGGACTTGTGGAGATCGTCCACACTCTTGGCGCTCGTTTCATGCAGCTGACCTATAATAACCAGTCCCTGCTTGCGACCGGCTGTTATGAAGATGAGGAAATGGGCGTCACCCGCATGGGCAAACAGGTCATCAAAGAGATGAACCGCGTGGGTCTTGTGGTCGATATGAGTCATTCCGGCGACAGTTCCACCATTGAGGCGGCGGACCTGTCTGAGCGCCCGATCGCAATCACCCATGCCAACCCCCATTCCTGGGCTCCGGCTCTGCGAAACAAGAAGGATGATGTCATCCGCGCGGTCACTGAAAACGGAGGTATGTTGGGCTTTTCTGTCTATCCGCACCACCTGAAAGACAAGGGGGCCTGCACGCTCGAAAGCTTCTGCGAGATGATCGCGCGCACCGCTGAGAAATTCGGGGCAGAGCATCTGGGGATCGGTACCGATCTTTGTCAGGACCAGCCGGACAGCATCGTGGAATGGATGCGTGTCGGGCGCTGGACCAAGGAAATCGACTACGGCGAAGGGTCCGCCAGCTCGCCGGGTTTCCCGGACATGCCGCAGTGGTTCCGGGACAACCGTGACTTCGGCAACATCGAAAACGGTCTGCGCGCGACTGGATTGTCAGAAGAGGAGGTTGCCGGGATAATGGGTCGCAATTGGTACAATTTCTACGCTGAAAACTTTAAACCACGAGGGTAAAACATGGGGACATCCGTACAAAACTCCATCCCGCGGCGTGATCCGGCCCTGGTGATGCGCCTGAGCCGCCTTGGTTCCATGCATCAGTGCCGTCTCAGCTTTATGCGGGTGCTGACACGCCGTCTGGCGAATGAAAACTGGAGTTTTGCACGACCTGTCTTTGATGTGGACGCAAAGGGCGTTGGTCATGCGGTCTATACCGCGACTGGCCCGGCGCGCACTTATTCCCTTGTGGCTTTTGCCCATGATCTGCCGCCGGAAGAGCGATCAGATCGTGTGATTGCCACGGCCTGGGACGCGACCTTTACCCTGTTTGACGGGGTGCCGACGGCCGATGATATCGAACGACTGTCGCACAACATTCCCTATCAGGAAGCTGGGCGGGTCAATGAAAAATCCCTTTCTGTGTCCCGTGCCAACCGCTCTGTGCGCCTTTGGAAACATATGGTGGATGCGCTTGCAAAAGGTGAGCAGCCGGATGTCGATAAGGTTGCTTCCGTTGGGTATCTTATGCGTACAACGGCGGTTTATGGCTCCGGGAAACTGGGTGCTGCGGATCATGAAACCCTCGCGGATCGCCCAGAATTTGACGCGCCCTTCCAGGCGGAAATGCTGTCGGTTTTTCTGACCCGGGCGTTTGTGCGCGACATGATCAATCACATGGCGCGCGCCCGTGGTCGTGCTCAGGCGGCGGAACTTGCCTTGGACATCGCGCATGGTCTTGGGATCGGAAACTCAACCGGTCTTGGCATGGCGCCGTTTCTTATCAATCATCCGGTTCTGCTGAACAACTGGGTCGCCGCCCGGGAAGAAGCCATTGCGCGGGTGCGCAGCCTGAACACCGCGCAAGAGGCAGAGGCAAATCTGTTCCGCAGTCTCTTCGCCCGTGTGCAGGTGCTGGTTGAGATCTGGCGCTCAGAGCACCCGGTACAGATCAAAAAACTGGTCGCGTTGAAGGCAGACCTTGAAAAGGTCGAAGCCTACCTCGGAGGCGATGATCTGACGGCTAACAGCCCCTGGGACCGCCTGCTGAACTGGACGAGCGCGGCCCTGTCTGAAGAAGGACAGGAACTGATCGCATCGCTGATTCTGGAACCCTACGGTGAACTGGTGGACGATCTTTCGCCCGCCATGTCAGATCACCGTCCGGATGCCTCCCGCATTTTGGGAACAATGTCTGTTAAAGCCACGCGTAATCTTATGCGTGCAGGTTACGCCCAGGCGCTTGAAACCGACTGGTCCGCAAAGGAAAACTGTGCCCGTGCCTGGTATGTCTCAGAAGAAAAGCTGGAACCACGGCTGGGTGAACGGTTTGAAGAGCCGATTGCAGAATACGAACAACCGCTCTCCCCGGGAAGGGATGTGGCCCTTGCCTTTGCGGATCTGAAAACCTGGGATGATGATGTCCCGGTGTCTGAATTCCTACTGAACCACCCGGAACACCGCCATAGCATTCGCCGCGTACAGATCAACGCCTGCGCGCCTTACAGCGAAATTCAGGACAATACGATCTGTGCGGACATGATGCCCATCGACATGCTGCGCTATAAGCTTGCGACTTTTGGTGCGACGCATTTTGACCCGCGCTCTGACCGCTGGTTGCGGATCTGTATGTTTGGCAACGCGCCATACCCGGAAGAGCTGACCCCTGAAAACGCTGATCTCTGGGTCTACCCGGATGCGGAGGGGAATTCATGAGCTACGCGCTGAACGAAGTCGAAGCCCTCGCCAAACGCGCTGTGCGTGGTGCTGGTATGAGCTGGGGTACGGCAGAAGAAGCAGCGAAAGCAACCCGCTGGCTGTGCCGGAACGGGATTGATGGGGCAGGGGTTCTGTCTGCCCTGCTGGATCACAATCAGGGCAAAGCGGAGCAGGATCTGCGCCCGGCAGAGACATCGGGGATCTGGCGCGCCGTCGATGACGCGCAACTCTGCTCCTTGCAGGCCGGCGCTGCCTTGTCTGATGGAGCTCTAAAGCTGAAAGATGCATCCATTACCATGCAGCGGCTTTCTTTCCCGGCCCTTCTGCTGCCCTTCATGGCTTCAGCGGCAGCACAGCTAAACTGCGTTCTGGTGCTGGAATGTGATGCGGGATCTGCTTCCACAGACGGCAACCTGCTTGGCCTGTCAAATGATGCCCTCCTGCAGGCAACCTCAGCTGATGTCGTGATCCGTATCGGTGATCTGACCGGCAACATCCTTTCCCAAGTCAGTCGCGCCAAACCTGCGCCGGAAGCCTGGGACACCCTCAACACCTACGCCCATAAAACCTATGCCCCCGCGACCGAAGCCTCGCGTCTAGCCGGGGCGGGTGCCGGGCTATCTGACAATGATTAATCAGGACGAATGAAATGACCGAAACCAGAAACCTGACACTTGGCGAAATTGAAGACATCGCTTTCCGAGCCCTTGTGGCCGCAGGCACATCAGAGGCAAACGCGCGCCCTCTGGCGGCGGCAACGGCGTCAACAGAGGCGAACGGCGTTGCCAGCCATGGTCTCGCCTATATCCCGATCTATGCGGAGCATGTGCAATGCGGCAAGGTTGATGGTCAGGCCCAGGCCGTTCTCAGCCAGCCGCGCTCGGGCGTGATTTGCGTCGATGCGGCGACAGGTTTTGCCCATTCTGCGATTGATGCAGGTTTTGAAAATCTGATCCCTCTGGCGCGTGAACAAGGTGTGGCCGCACTCGCGATCCGCAACAGTTATAACTGTGGCGTGCTTGGCATCCACACCGCACGCCTAGCAGAAGCCGGCCTGATGGGCATCGGTTTCACCAATGCGCCGGCCTCTATTGCGCCGTCTGGTGGGGCGAAACCTGTGGTAGGGACCAACCCGTTTTCCATCGCGGCCCCTGGTGCGGATGGCCAGGCAGAGGTCTTGATTGACCAGAGCGCCAGCACCATCGCGAAATCAGAAGTGATGAAACACGCCCGCGAAGGCAAAGCCATTCCGGAAGGCTGGGCGCTCGATGCGCAGGGCAACCCGACAACCGATCCCGAAGTCGGCCTGAAAGGCTCCATGGCGCCATCGGGCGGCTACAAAGGTGTCGGTATCGCATTGATGACTGAAATGATGGCCGCCGCCATGACCGGCGCGACCCTGGGAACAGAGGCTTCGCCCTTCTCTGGCACCGCAGGTGGCCCGCCCAAAACCGGCCAGTTCTTCCTGGCGATCGACCCGGGCGCGACCTCTGGAAATGATTTCGGCGCGCGCATTGCGGCTCTGGCGGCTTCCATCCGGGATCAGGAAAACGCGCGCCTGCCGGGGGACGGGCGCAAAGCAAAACGTGCGCGTGCACAGACAGAAGGGGTAGCCGTCAATGTGGCCACCCTCGATCGGATCAACACCATCTTCGGCTGATGTTCTGAGGTGAATGACGAGGGTCAGGGGCGTTGTCCCTGGACCGGGCCTGCCGGCCAAGGGGAATAGTGCGAACAGGGAGGAGACATCATGTCAACCAAAGCACCGTTTACGGATCTGGACATTAAAACGTCCGATTCAGGATTTTACGAGGGATATAGCATCCCGATTGCGCTGTTCAGCAAGACTGTAATGGTCTTGCTTGTGATCTGGGCGCTGGTCTGGCCGGCGAATGCCAATGGCGTTCTGGGCAGTCTGAACTGGAGAATCCTGGGTGAATTCAACGCGTTTTACATCATCATCACAGGCTTCTTTGCCTTCTTCCTGTTTGTTCTGGCAGCACTGCCACAAACCGGTAAGATCCGCATGGGCCGGGAAGGTGAGCAACCTGAGTTTTCCAACTTCTCTTGGTTCTCCATGATGTTTGGTGCCGGTTTGGGTGTGGGGCTGATGGTTTTCGCCACGGCTGAACCTCTGGGTCTCTGGGGATCAAACCCTGTTGTTGTGGCCGGTGACGTTGTCGGCAACACGCCTGAGGCTGTACAGTCTGGCTACCGCTACACCTTTGCGCACTACGGCATTCACGCCTGGGCGATCTATGTGGTGACAGGTCTGTCTCTGGCTTACTACGCTTATACGCGTGGCCTGCCTCTGACCATCCGCTCCGCTCTGACACCGCTGTTTGGTAAATACATCAACGGATTCATGGGCCATGTTGTGGACGTCCTGGGCATCGTTGCAACCATCCTGGGTGTGTCTGTGACCATCGGTTTTGGCGTCAGCCAGTTCATCGACGGTGTCTATGCGGTCACCGGTATGGAATGGATCATGGATATGGGCGGTGAAGCCCCTGTACCGGGTACTGTTGGACTGATCGCAGGTCTGCTTGTGATTATGGGTCTGTCCATCATCTCTGCGGTGACCGGTGTGGATAAAGGCGTTAAGATCTTGTCCAATCTGAACCTGGTTCTTTCCGTCATCCTGCTTTTGACCTTCGTGGTCTTCGGCTCTTTCATTTTCGCTATGACAACCTATGCATCCGCACTGGTGGATTACATCCTGCATTTCGTGCAGATCAGCTTTGGCGCCTGGACGCCTCAGGATCCGGCAGCCTTTGCAGCAGCACTGCCAGAAGCAGCCAAACCACTTGCTGATGATCTGATCGGCGGCGCAACCAACGCCTGGGGCAGCTTTGACGGCTTCAAATCCGGCCTTGAGGGTGCAGCTGCGGAACTCGACGACGCAACCCTCGCAGCTGTTTATGATGCTGGTAACGCAGGCCGTCAGTTTGGTTGGCAGGCTGGCTGGACAACTTTCTACTGGGCATGGTGGATTGCGTTCTCACCTTTTGTGGGTCTGTTCCTTGCGCGCATTTCCAAGGGCCGTACCATCCGTGAATTCATCTTCGGCTGTGTATTTGCTCCAACCGCTGTGTGTTTTGCGTGGATGACCATTCTGGGCGCAACCGCAATTGATCTGGAAATTTCCGGCGTGGCAGACGGTGCAATCATCGCAGCCTCCCAGTCTTCCAAGCTCTTTGTGACACTGGAACAAATCATTTCCGGTGGTTTCCTGACGCTGATCACTGTGATGTGTGTGGTTCTGATCCTGACCTTCCTTGTGACCTCTGCGGACTCAGGCATCCTGGTGATGAACACCATTATGTCCGGCGGTGAAACCCAGGCCGGCGTCAAACACCGCATCGTCTGGGGCGTGATCCTGACGCTGGTGATGGGCACGCTTCTGGTTGCCGGGAAGACCAATGGTGAAGCTGATCCGATGGAAGCGCTAAAAAGCGCGATGATCATCGGGGCGCTACCCTTTACCATGGTAATGGGCCTAATGTGCCTGTCCCTGACCAAGGCTCTCTACAATGACAACAAGCGTCGTAATGAAGCGGGGCAGACTTCGCCCGCAGAGTAAGCGATAATTGAGGGGCGGCGGTCAACGGCTGATCGTCGCTCCTTGGTGTTTAGGCCCAAGGTTTGGTGCACCAAAGCTTTTCTAGAAAACCTGAGTCGGGGATGCCCACGCTAGCCGGGTGTGTTTCATGCTGCCCATGAGGCTTTGTCGTCAATGACCGCAAAGGGCCGGAAGCGGAAGTGCTCCGTTTTCGCCTTGAGCGGCAGAAATGCGCAGATAGCGACATTTGCAAAGTCTGCGGCCGGAGCATGGCTTACCGTGCCCAACGGCCCAAAGCGGTCACTGGTGCCAACTGATGCGAAGTTCAGCTGTCCGGTCCGTGTGGTCGGAATTTTCAAGATGTTTGCAAATGAACTTTGAGCTTGTAGGTCTGCTTCGTGCTGAACCGCATCAAAGTTCTGCACTTGCTGGAACCACAAAAATAGCAGCAACGACGTGAACGCCGCCTAAAACGCATCAAGAGAGTGCTCTAACCCCTTTTGGATGTGCTGTCTAAGCATGCGATTTGCGCTTTTGCTGTCTCGAGCGATGGCTGCATCGAAGATCGCTTTGTGTTCATCGACAGCTTCTTGCCCGCGGTAGGTCAGAACGAGCATTTGATACCTGAGGTACTTGTCAAAAACGATCTCATGGATCGCCATGAGATTTTCGGAGTTACACGCGCTAATCAGGGCTTTGTGAAACTCGAAATCATAGCGTTTCCAGTCTTCTTTACCTGTCTCATCCCCTCCGAGAAGCTTTTTCTCCATCAAGTGTAGCTTGTGGTGCGCTGCAACCAAATTGCCTTCCCACTCGGTGTCGCCATTCTCCACAGAGAGCTCAAGGGCGTGGCACTCGATAAGCGCGCGTAGGTCTGCGATTTCCTTTAAGTCTTCCTTGGACACCGGTTTAACAAGGAAGCCCCTTTGTTCTGGAGCCTCCACGAACTTCATGTAAGAGCTCAGCTCATTTATGCCTTTTCTCAAGTTTGGCGCGATAGGATGTTTGGGGAATACCTTTTGTGACTTGAGTTTTACTGCTTCACAGTACGCAATTCGGAGCGTCTCAAAAAAGTCTTCCCGTAAAGTCGGCGATGGAGTACTAATTTCCTAGTAATTATATACGGAGTGGCCACGTTGGCACGTCGACGCAGCGAGATGCTCACGGATGTTGAGCTCGAATTCATGATTGCCCTTTGGGAGATCGGCACAGGCTCTGTGCGCGATATTATGGGGGCGCTTCATGAAGATCAGCAGCGGGCCTATACGTCGGTGGCCACCGTGATGAAAATTTTGGACGACAAGGGGTTTGTGAGCTCGGACCGAAAGGACCGTGCGCTCGTGTATTCCCCTGCCGTTCAGAAACGCGACTATGAAGGTCGCAGCCTTAAAAATCTGTCTAAAACCTTATTTGGAGGAACCCCGACAGCGCTGGTGGCGCGACTGGTGGATAATGAGGATCTGACAGACGAAATGATCCAGGAAATCAAAGAGATCATCGACACAAGGATCAGAAAGGATGACGGTTGATCAAATCGTAGGGGGGCGATCTGGGTTCAGCTTTTGATCCTGTTGGCCGCATGTGTTTTTGCCTGTTTTGAGGGCCTTTTTGTGCTGTCTGGAGGGCGGCGCAGTTTTCATACGCGACGACGTTTGGGCATGGCCGCCATAGCCTGTTTGGCGCTGGTGCCGTTGGTCACGCCCTATTTGATGACAACGACCTATGCGGCCTCAGTGAATGCGACAGATGTTGCGGTTTCTCAGGTTCTTAGCGGGAATATTGCGCTGTCCGCACAGGAGATGTCGGCACTGTTGTCGATGAAAACGCAGTGGCTGGATCAGATGGCCACCGGCAGCTCGATTGCGGCGCAGATTTTGATAGCCGCTTTTGGCGTCGGGTTGGTCGTGCGCAGTGTCTACTTGGCCATCAACATTGGCCGCATTCGGCGCGCGATCAACGCAGGGTGTGTGGTGCAACGTACCAAATGGGTGTCTGTGGTCGTCTCGCCAGCGGTGGACGTGCCGTTTTCGACACGGGGCTTGCTACGTTATTACGTGGTACTGCCGACGTCTTTGTTTCGCGATGGTGCGGGTGTTCAAATGGCACTGGGCCATGAGATGCAGCATATCCGGCAAGGGGATGTGGATGCAGAAGTCTTGCTGTCTCTGATTTCTCCCCTGGCGGTGCTTAACCCGGGTTTCTGGTTTCTTTCCAGCCGCTTGCGTAAGTTGGGTGAGCTGGCCTGTGATCGTGCTTATCTGGCGCGTAAAGGCTTTGATGCGCATGGTTACGCGCTGCGCCTGTTGGAGATCGCGCGATTTTCGCAAGCGCAAGCCAAGGCGCAGCCTGCGGCGTTTGGCGTGCCTTTGGTGGGCCGAAAAGTTCCGTTCCTGTCGCGTCGGTCGATGTTGAAAGACCGCATTGTGGAAATTGCGCGGGATCAGGACGATCCGGCCAAGGAAGCTCTTGTTTTGGGCGCGGGCATGTCGGTGTTGATGGCTGGTGTGGTGCTGCTTGGCGCGGTGTCTTTGACCGAGCCGGAGGACTGGAGCCATGAGCGGATCATGCTCAGCACGGTGGCCAATCTGGATCGTCTGAATGAGCTTAACACGCTGGCGCAACGCAGCTGGTAAAACTGTCAAAACCTTCGAAAGCGGCCTCGTCACTGTTCTTGGTGGCGGGGCCGTTAACCGTTTGAAATCCTCGTCGGTATCGCGGCTGTCTTGCGGAGGTGCATATTTTGGCACGCCAGCAGCGTTAAGGAAGGTTTCCGGTGGTTAAGCAATGAGGCGTTTCCCCTGGTCGCCCGTGGCGGCTCCCCCGAGGTACTTTGCGAAGGAAAAGGCAGGGCGGGGTTCTGGCGCTTCTTTTCGTCAAACCCTCGGTTCAGCGTTTTGTATAGGAGGGGGAAATGGCGGAAAACACAAAGGGCAGCGCATTGTTTGGCGCTGCCCCTCGGTCTTTTCTCAGCTATTGCGTCAGACTTTCCAGAAGCAGAAGGTGCCCCAGCACATTGCCAAACCAAGTGGCCACCAGAGTGGTTCGCCCATCAGGCCCAGCCAGGCGAGGAAGATGAAGCTCCCCCCCAAACAGGTGAGGAACAGCCGGTCGCCTCGGGTGGTGGTGAGGCCAAGCACACCTTTGCGCTCCGCCCCGCCGGGGTATTTGATCTCCAGCACAATCAGCAGGCCAATTGTGGAGAACAGGCAGATGAAAATTGCGGCCGTGGGCCAGGTCCATGCCATCCAGCTTAGCATATCAAACTCTCCCTATCGCGAAGCCCTTCGCGATGTAGTTGCGGACAAAATAGATCACGATGGCGCCGGGGATGATGGTGAGCGTGCCGGCGGCGGCAAGCAGGCCCAGTTCATATCCCGCAGAAGAGGCGGTTTTGGTCATCGTGGCAGCGATGGGCTTGGCGGCCACAGCTGTCAGGGTCTTGGCCAACAGCAGCTCCACCCATGAGAACATGAAGCAGAAGAAGGCGGCCACGCCAACGCCAGCTTTGATCGTCGGGATGAAAATCGTCAGGAAGAAGCGTGGAAAGGAATAGCCATCCACATAGGCGGTTTCGTCCAGTTCCTTTGGCACGCCGCCCATGAAGCCTTCCAAAATCCAAACGGCGAGGGGGATGTTGAAGAGACAATGCGCCAGTGCCACGGCGAGGTGGGTGTCAAACAGGCTCACCGCTGAGTAGAGCTGAAAGAAGGGCAGGGCGAACACTGCCGCCGGAGCCATGCGGTTGGTGAGCAGCCAGAAGAACAGCTGCTTGTCACCCAAAAAGCGGTAGCGGCTGAAGGCGTAGGCGGCGGGCAGGGCCACCGCGATGGAGATCACAGTGTTCAGCGACACGTAGATGATCGAGTTGATGTAGCCCCAATACCATGTCGGATCGGTGAAGATCGTGATGTAGGCCTCCAGCGTGAAGGTCTGCGGGAAGAGCGAAAACCCTGAGAGGATCTCGTTGGTGGTTTTGAAGCTCATCGCCACCAGCCAGTAGATCGGCAGCATGAGGAAGAAGATATAGAGGATTGGAACGAGTGATCTTTTACGCATGATCGCTCTCCTTAGTTCAGGTCGTCTTTGGTCATCAGCGTGTAGAACAGCCAGGACACAAAGAGGGTGATTGCGAAGTAGATGAGGCTCATCGCGGCGGCGGGGCCGAGGTCAAACTGACCAAGCGCGATTTTCACCAGATCGATGGACAGGAGCGTGGTCGAGTTGCCCGGGCCACCTCCGGTCAGAACGAAGGGCTCGGTGTAGATGTTGAAGCTGTCCATGAAGCGCAGAAGGATGGCGATGGTCAGAACGTTCTTCATCTTGGGCAATTGGATGTAGCGGAACACCGACCAATTGGAGGCACCGTCGATCTTGGCCGCCTGATAGTAGGCATCCGGGATCGAGACCAAACCTGCGTAGGCCAAAAGAACAACAAGCGAGGTCCAGTGCCACACATCCATGCCAATGATGGTGATCCATGCGGCGACCGGGTCTTGGGTCATGTCATAGTTGATGCCAAGCACATGGTTCAGGAAGTAGCCCAAGAGACCAATGTCGGGCAGGGCAAAGATGTTCCACATCGCGCCAACCACGTTCCATGGGATCAGCATTGGCAGGGCCATGAGCACGAGGCAGACCGGCACCCAAAAACCTTGGCGTGGCATGGCAAGGGCGATGGCGATGCCAAGTGGCACTTCGATGATCAGGATCATGAAGGTGAAGAAGAATTGGCGGCCAAGTGCGGCATGGAACCGTTCTGAGCGTAGGATCTGTTCAAACCATGTGAGGCCTTCCCAGAAGAAGAGGTTGTCACCAAAGGTTTCTTGCACCGAGTAGTTGACCACTGTCATCATTGGGATGATGGCGTTGAACGCCACAAGCAGCAGCACCGGGGCCACGAAGAACCAGGCTTTTTGGTTTTCGGTTTTCATGCTGCGCTCTCCTTTTGCGCGGGCGTGGAGGCGATCCAGCCGTTGGCGTAGAGCCGGGTTTGGTGGGGCGTGAATTGCAAATGCACCGTGTCGCCGGTGGCAGGTGGGATGCCGTTGACCACTGCGGAGATTTTGGTGCCCGCAATCGTGACTTGCACAACCGCGTGGCGGCCGACATCAGAGACGCGTGTGACTGTGCCCGCGATGCCAGTGTCGCCAAGCGCCACAAATTCAGGGCGGATGCCGATTTCAAGGGTGCCTTCGACGCCATTTTGGATAGGGCCTTCGAGTACAATTGGCTGGCCGTTGAAGTGGGCCTGACCGTCTTTGATCTCGGCAGGCAGCACGTTCATGCCGGGGGAGCCGATGAAGTGGCCGACAAAGGTGTGGGCTGGGCGTTCAAACAGCTCTTCTGGTGTGCCGATCTGAACGACTTCGCCAAGCTGCATGACCACCACTTGATCCGCGAAGGTCAGGGCTTCGGTTTGGTCGTGGGTCACGTAGATCATGGTGTGGGAGACGCGCTGGTGCAGCTCTTTGAGCTTGGTGCGGAGTTTCCATTTGAGGTGTGGGTCGATCACGGTGAGCGGTTCGTCAAACATGACGACGTTTACGTCATCGCGCACAAGGCCACGGCCCATGGAGATTTTCTATTTGTTGTCAGGGGACAAGCCGGCGGCCTTGCGGTCCAGAATGTCGGTGACTTCCAGCATCTCGGCAATCTCGGCCACGCGTTTCTCGATGGTGGCTGGATCAACGCCGCGGTTCTTCAGAGGGAACGCGAGGTTCTGACGCACGGTCATGGTGTCGTAGATCACCGGGAACTGGAACACCTGCGCGATGTCGCGTTGATCAGGCGGCAGTTTGGTGACGTCCTGACCGTCAAACAGGATTTGTCCTTCGGACGGCTCCAATAGGCCGGAGATGATATTGAGCAGGGTGGACTTGCCACAGCCAGACGGGCCTAGCAGGGCATAAGCGCCGCCGTCTTGCCAATCCAGGTCGACTTCTTTGAGGGCAAAGTCATCCGGTCCCTTGGGATTGAGATAATAACTGTGCCGCAGGTTTTTGAGAGTGATTTTCGCCATTCTTTAATGCCCCTTAGCCGACGCGGGCGCCGTCGGGCGCGAAATAGAAACAGGTGGTGGGATCGAGGAAGAAGTTGTGATCTTCGCCAATCCGATAGGGATGGGTGCCATGGGCAAGGCTGACCCAGCTGTTGCCGTCAAATTCAAAGTGCGCCGAGCTTTCGGAGCCGGAGAGTTCGGTTACGCCGACATGGCCTGTGAGGGACAGGGATGCCCCTTCGTGATCTTGCGGCAGTACATGGTGAGGGCGCACGGCCATGACGTAGTCGCCATCCTTAAGGCCTGCGGCATCGCCGGAGGCGGTCCAGCTGAGCTCACCCAGGAACATCGCGTCGCCGCGTTTGGTGACGGGTGCATGGTTGATGGGTGGGTCTGAGAACACGCTAGCGGCGGTTAGAGACGCCGGAGTGCGGTAGATGTCGGCGGTGGCGCCAAACTGTGCCACGTTGCCGTCGACCATGAGAGCGGTTTCGCCCCCCAGAAGCAGCGCTTCTTCTGGCTCTGATGTGGCATAGACCACCACAGCGCCGCGACCAGCAAAGAGTTCGGGCAGCTGTTCGCGCAGCTCTTCGCGCAGTTTGTAGTCGAGGTTGGCCAGCGGCTCGTCAAGGAACACAGCACGGCTTTCTTTGGCAATGGCACGGGCAGGGCGCATCGCTGTTGCTGACCACCAGAGAGTTCGTGGGGGCGGCGCTGAAGCATGGGGCCAAGTTGCAGGATGTCGGCGGCTTCAGCGACGCGGTCGTTGATCTCGGATTTGGCCATGCCCGCCACTTTCAGAGGCGAGGCGATGTTTTCAAACACGGTCATATGCGGGTAGTTCACAAAGAACTGGTGCACGAGGCTGATCTTGCGTTTCTGGGTGGTGAGGGCGGTGACGTCTTCGCCCTCCATGAGGATCTGACCGGAGGCAATCGGGTCGAGCCCCGCCATCATCTTAATCAGAGAAGTTTTGCCAGCGCCGGTTTCGCCCAGCAGCACGTTGAAGTGGCCTTTTCTCAACGTGAGGGACGTGGGTTTGATGTGTGTCACACCTTGCGCGACCTTTGTAATATTTTTTATTTCCAGTGCCATGGATGCACCTATTGATCCTTGTGTCGCCCTGTGGAGGAGGGGCCCTGTTGGTGAGGGAAGTGGGCAGGATGGCCGGGGCTTTGTCAGAAAGCCCCGGCCTGTTCGACCAATCTCACGGGGAGTGAATGGTCTGGAGGAACGCTTAGTTCTTGTTCCAGCGGGCAACGAGGTCGTCGTAGTTGACGGTCTCACCCTGTGGCTTTTCGTTGTCCAGCTTTGGCTTTGCGCCGCCGTTGGCAAACCACCACTCCGCGTCTTTTTCTTCGTTCAGACGTGGGCCGCAGCCGCCGTAGACATTCTGAGCTTCGTCTGCGCGCTGCATACGGGCCATAGTGATGTCCATTTCTTCGGCCAGACGGTTCATCGCTTCTTGCGGTGTAAAGGCACCGGAGTTCACGTCACCAATCTGCTGCCACCAGATTTGCGCCAGCTTTGGATAGTCCGGCACGTTCACGCCGGTTGGAGACCAAGCCACGCGATCAGGTGAGCGATAGAATTCGACCAGACCACCCAGTTTGGGGGCGCGTTCCGTGAAGCTTTCGTGGTTCACAGAGCTGTCACGGGTGAAGGTCAGACCCACGTGGGACTTTTTCACGTCAACCGTTTTGGAGGTCACGAATTGAGCATAGAGCCATGCGGCCTGTGCACGATCCGATGGGGTGGATTTCAGGAAGGTCCATGAGCCTACGTCCTGATAGCCAACCTTCTGACCTTCTTCCCAATAGGGGCCGTGTGGGCTTGGTGCCATACGCCACAATGGGTTCCCGTCGCCGTCTACGGTGTTGTTGCCTTCAGACTGCGGCTTTACCATGTCTGCGGTAAAGGCGGTGTACCAGAAGATCTGCTGGGCCACGTTGCCTTGTGCCAGAGCGGGCAGAGACTGGTAGAAGTCGTAAGACGCCGCACCGGGAGGGGCATAGTTGCGCAGCCATTCGTCCCATTTGCGGATCGCGTAGACCGCTGCTGGACCGTTGGCGGCACCACCGCGGGTGACAGATGCCCCAGCCGGGTTACAGGAGCCTTCTTCCATGCGGATGCCCCATTCGTCGATTGGCACACCGTTTGGTTAACCTTTGGAGCCCGCGCCAGCCATAGACAGCCATGCGTCGGTCATACGCCAGCCAAGGTCAGGCGCGCGTTTACCGTAGTCCATGTGACCGTAGATATCGACGCCGTCGATGTTCTTCACGTCTTTGGAGAAGAATTCAGCAATGTCTTCATAGGCGGACCAGTTTACAGGCACGCCAAGGTCATAGCCATATTTGGCTTTGAAGGCGTCTTGCAGATCGGCGCGGTCAAACCAGTCTTTGCGGAACCAGTAGAGGTTCGCGAACTGCTGGTCTGGAAGCTGATACAGATCACCGTCCGGCCCGGTGGTGAACTGGGTTCCCATAAAGTCATCCAGATCGAGGGTCGGGGAGGTGCTTGCCGCCCAGTCGCCTGCCATTTGGTCGCTCAGGTTGTAGGCCAGTTGCAGACGGGAGTGTGTCCCGATCAGGTCGGATTCGTTGACGTAGCCGTCATAGAGGTTCCGCTTGGTTTGCATCTGTGTTTGCACAGCCTGCACCACTTCGCCCTCGCCGAGGATCTGGTGGTTGACCTTGATGCCGGTGATTTCTTCAAAGGCCTTGGTCAGAACTTCGGCCTCGTAACCGTGGGTCGGAATGCCTTCCGACAACACGTTGATTTCCATGCCCGCGTAGGGCTGCGCAGCGGAGATAAACCACTGCATTTCGCCCATTTGCTCGTCTTTGGACAGCGAAGACGGCTGGAACTCTGCGTCGATCCAGCGCTTGGCTGCCGCTTCGTCGGCATAAAGCGAATTTGTACCCGCAATCACGGCAGATGCCGCAACTGCGGAGATAAGATACTTACGCATCTTGTCCTCCCAATTGTTTGTAGACCAGCCTAGCAGACCGGATGCCTAAAGGTGTCAAATGCGCTTTTTTCAGTCAGCTAATATTTTAGTAGATTGAGGTTTTGGCTTTGATTGCTTTGTCTACCTGATTGCAAAATAATATAAAAACTAAAAATTTACGTGGCGAGAAATCTGCGGATTTGGTTGGTTTTGTTCAGAATTATCGATTTCGCGCATGTTCGCATTCTTCGGTTTTGTGCGAGAATGCGCGTGGGCCATGGGGGAATCGGACCCGTATGTGGCGCCCCAAATTTCAAGAGCGCGGTTTGTATTGTCCCTGATGTAGAAACAGTTCGTCTAAAATTTTTGTTAACTGCTGTACGATTTTCACGGTAGGCTGAATTTTACTGGCACTATCTCCGATTACTTTTTCGAATTTCCGACAAAACCTGTGGGGGCAGTCTATGTTTTTCTTGAGCGTCCTATTGCCATTGTTGGCAGGGCTCACCGCAGGCGTTGTTGATGTAACATCCCCTGCCGATGATGACACCGGTGACGGAACGCCGGACACACGTGATGACACGGTGACCGGCGGAGATGGATCGGCGGATACGCCGGCAGACACCACGGGAGAAGTGGTTCGAGACATTGAGGATATTCTGGACGACCTGGGATTTGGCAGCGACGCACGGGGCGACGATCCGATCTTGGCCAACCCCGGTGAAGTGATCAACGGAACGGAAGGGGAAGACACACTTCTGGGCACTGCACAGGATGACACGATGTCCGGGGGCGGGGGGAATGACCTTTTGGAAGGGGACGCCGGAAACGATCTCCTTGAAGGGGCGGCTGGAGATGATGTGATCTTTGGGCGGCATGGCGTCGATGTGGTCAGTGGCAATGACGGCAATGACCTTATCAAAGGTGGCAAAGGCGATGACTTTTTGTTTGGGGATGCCGGTGATGACACTTTGATTGGGTCACCTGGCGACGATGTCTTGGTGGCCGGTAGCGGCTCTAACTACCTGCGTGGCGATCAAGGCGATGATTTGCTGATCGGTCTGGATGATCTGTCGGAAGAGACCGCGCCGGACACTTTGCTTGGGGGCATTGGAAACGACCGATTGGTCGGGGACGATGGCGATGTTCTGACAGGCGGCGAAGGCGTAAACCGCTTTGGCGTGGTCGTTGGCGGTGCACCGGTTACGATCACTGATTTCGATCTGTTTCATCCGCCAGGCGCCGAACTGGCAACGGATCTGTTGTCGTTGCTGGATGAAGATGGAGAGTTGATCCCAAGTTATGAAATCTTGGAGAATGGTGGCCGGCTCGAGGACATTGAGGACGGAACGGGGGTTAACCTGTTCTACAATGATCAACTGGTTGCGGTGATTCACGGGTATGAAGCGCAGGATTTCCGCGCGGACTCCAACTGGTTGGGCAATTTCTCTCCAGAGCTGTCTGGTCGTTTGGATGGGGATGACCTTCTCACCGGGGATGCCGGTGATGTCGTGCGCGATGACGATATACATGGCGGCCTTGGGGACGATACGCTGATTGGCGGCCTTGGGGCTGACACGTTGGATGGCGGTCAAGGTGATGATATGATCAATACCGTTGACAGTGTTGCCAGTGCTGAGGGGCAAGATATTGCCTTGGGTGGTGAAGGCGACGATCATCTCACCGCAGATGCCGGAGACATCCTTGCCGGGCAGGAAGGGCGAGATGCCTATGATATCTACGTGCCGACCGAGGACGGCATGGCCCCAGTGGAAATTTATGGCTACGAGTTCTCAACCGAAAACCAAGAGGTGGAGTTCTTGACGCTGCTCGGGGCGGATGGTGCGCCGTTGAGTGCGGCGGATGTGGCGGAAAATCTGGTGATCTATCAGGATGAGGGCGGCACCGACGCAATATTGGAGTATGACGGCCGGATGATGGCGGTGATGCATGGGGTAGACGCCAACCTGATCCTTGATCAAACCCTGTGGATTGGCAACTTTGATCCAAGTCCGAATACAGATGTGCCGTCCACGCAGGGCGGCAATGATGCCACGCAGATGTCCATGACGCTGCAGAGCTCGTCGGGGACGGGTATGGTCGTGTCTCAAGAGATGTTTGGTGCCAACGCGGTGTTTAGTGTGAACACGGATATGGGCGTGCCGCTTGAGAACTATGTCGAAGGGGCACGCGCGCTTGATATTGTGAACTTCCGATTCCCGGCAGGTCAGGGCGACTCCTTGGATGGCGAGAATGAGGGCATCGACTGGCTCAACGTGATTGAGCTGGAAGAAAACGAAGATGGTGAGATGGTCCTGCGCGAAGAGGTGCGCAATGCGCTGGATGCGGCGATTGCGGCCCATGACACGGGGACTGATGTGAAGGTCACCATGGTGATCGCGACCAAGCTCTATTCCATCGAGGAGTATGAAGCCAAATATGACGATATAGCCCGCTTTGCCGAGATTATGGTCACAGACTACGCGGATCAGATTGAGGCGCTTGAGATTGGCAATGAGTATTGGGCCATTGGGGAGACCTCTTATGGCACCAAAGCTGACATTGCTGCTCGAGCATTGGCCGAAGGTATGGAACGGGCTGGTGTGTCGGAGGCCGATCAGCCAAGTATCATTGTGCAGATGGCGACGCCAAACGAGGGCAGTGAGTACCATGTCTCTGTAGATGACCGGCCGTTTGGCGAGCGACGCGACGATGCCAATCAGCACATCATTGATTTCCTGTCTGAGGAGGCGAGAGAGGCAATCGATGGCGTGGTGGAGCATTACTACTACCGCCGCGACTATGATGAGTTCACAGGAGATGGCGACGAACAGGGTTTTATCCCCAATGATTATGCCATTTGGGAAGCCAATTTTGACAAAGAGCTCGACCTGCACATCACCGAATGGAACATCCGCACCACCAATCTCGAACAGAACGGCATTCGTTCTGCCGGTATTCTGCCGGAGATGATGGAATACATGGTAAGTTGGGGAGCGGATGCAGCGCATGGGTGGCCTGTGGTGCACAACACCACCTCGATGTTGGCTGGCACGCGGTCTGATATGCCGATCCTCAATGAAGACGGCTGGGTGGTGAATTCGGTGCGCGGCGCGACCTTTGATGTGATGTCGTCTGAGTTGGTTGGCATGCAGCTGCTGGAGACCGAGTTCTCCAATGATGACGGGCGTATGGAGGTTCAGGCATATTCGACCAGCAGCAAAGTTGTGGTGCAAGTGGCCTCGCGGACGGGCGAAGCGGTTGACCTGGATTTGGACCTGTCGAGTTTGGTCTCCGGATTTGAAAATGCCTATGGTGTAAAGGTCGGGTATGATCGTTCTGCGGATAGCTCTGACGGGGTGTATCGGGATGATGGCGAATACATACAGGCCGAGAGCACCATCATCGACGGTGAGCCATACTACTTCAACGAATATGACGTTCGCGCGACTGTGACGGATGTGGCCGTGGACAGCGCAGATGTGAATTTGTCGCTGAACCCCTATGAGATGGTGCAACTGGTCTTTGAGTTTGCGCGTGAATCTCCGCCACCCCCTGTTGAAGAGGGGCGCCTAGTTGAGGGTACCGAAGGTGATGATGAGATTGTCACTGAAGGTGGAAATGATTCCATCCTTGGTCTCGGTGGCAATGACAACATTATCGCCAATGGTGGGTTTGACACAGTACGCGGTGGCGAAGGTAATGACCGCATTGAAGGGGGCAAACAGGATGACTTCATCTATGGCGATGAAGGGGACGACGCGCTTTACGGTCACGCAGGTGATGACAGCCTGAAAGCGGGCGAGGGCAATGACAATCTCTCAGGCAATCAGGGGGCTGACACGCTTCTTGGTAAGGAGGGCAATGATTTGCTCCGTGGGGGCGACGACAATGACACCATGAACGGCGGACAAGGCAATGACACGCTTAAGGGCGGCGCTGGGCGTGATACCCTGACCGGGTACAATGGGGCGGACACCTTTGCCTTTGAGCTAGAGGACATGGTGGATGGAGACATCATCACCGACTTTGAGCCGGGTAAGGATGTGATCTCACTGGACTACGATGACATCACCTCAATAGAGGATCTCACGATTTCCCAAGTGGAGCAGGGCATTGTGATCTATGTGGGAAATTATGGTGGGATGTTGCTACAGGGAGAGCTTACGCTGGCGCAGGTGGCGGATCCACGGAATTTCCTCTTTACTTAACAGGTGAGCGAACCGGCTTTCTTGTTGTGAATGATAGCGATAAACACTTGTGTGGCTGTCCTTCTATGGGCGGATCTGACAAGGAGCCCGCATGTCCTATTTGTTTTCACCGCCTGATGTATTTGTCATCCCTGTAGCTGGAGAGAGCGCTTCTTATCCGGTGCGCCGTATTTTCTGTGTAGGGCGTAACTACGTGGCGCATGCTGCGGAAATGGGCGGTGAGGTTGATCGAGAGGCGCCTTGGTATTTCACAAAATCCGTGGCCCATGCGGTTCTGAGTGGCGCAGAGCTTCCGTATCCGGCTGGCACAGCGAACTACCATCACGAGATGGAACTGGCTTTCGCGCTGGGCGCGGAGGTGTTTGAAGCCAGTGAAGCGGAGGCCGCAGGGGCGATCTATTCTTATGGCTGTGCCTTGGATATGACCCGCCGGGATCGCCAGCAGGATGGCAAAGACAATCGGCGGCCCTGGTCGCTTGGGAAAGACGTTGAAGGCTCCGCTGTATTCGCTGAGATGACCCGAGCCGAAGAGTTTGGCGCTTTGGCGGATCAACGCATCGCGCTGGGCGTGAATGGGGAGCAGCGACAAGACGGGCGTTTGCGCGATATGGTTTGGTCACCGGTTGAAATCGTGATGCACCTTTCGAAGTTCTATCACTTGGGGCCCGGTGACGTTGTGATGACCGGAACGCCGTCTGGTGTGGGGCCGGTGGCGGCCGAGGATGAGATTATTGGCACCATTGATGGGCTTGCACCGGTGAAACTGGCGTTGATGGTTACAAAAAGCTGACGTACTGAACGTGTTAAGAACTGTCGCGTCGGGGATGGCGCAGGCAGGCAAGCGCGAAGGAACATCATGGGACTTAAGTTTTTTTCCGACAAGGCGCGGCCGGTTCACCTTGGCCCGTACCCAGTGGAACGACTGAAGCGGCAGGACACCGCCGCCTGGCGCAATGTGCCCGATGACCCTGTGTTGACCTTCCATCGACCGGAGCGACCCGAGAGCATTGTGAATGCTATGGGTGAGTTTCAGGCTATGATGGATGCGCTGCGCGACGGGATGGTGAACGGCGTGCAGTCCGACATTCCAAGCGATCCTGTAGAGCGGGCCAACCACCTGAAGTCTTTCGGGTATTTCAATGATGCTTCGATGGTGGGTGTTGGGCCGTTGACGGATTCGGCGCGTCTGGAGGTGCCGCGTCGCAATCCGGATATCGACCGACTGGCGGAAGCGCTGCGCACGCGGCAGATCAAGTCTCTCGCGGCTGGCATCGACCTGATCATGGCCGATCTCAAGGACAGCATGGAGATGCCGCCAAGCTCGATTGACGGTCATAAACATGCACTGGTGTTTTTGATTGAACACCACCGGGATCCAGAGCGCGGCGAGCCGGGCAGCGACTGGATCTTGGACGCGCAGGACCATCGCGCCTGCCTGCGGGCCACCGAAGTGGCCGTGGTGATTTCCAATTATATCAGGCTGTTGGGCTTTGGTGCCAAGGCGCATACGGCGACGTCCTCGGATGTGGATTTGGGTAAGGTGGCGCTGTCGGCTGGGCTTGTGTCTTGCGAAGACGGCACTTTGGTTGCGCCGTGGTTGGGGACGCGCTTTGGCTTGGCGGTGATCACCACCGACATGGAGCTGGCCCATGACAGCGCGCTGGCACCGATGGCTGAGCAGCCGTGGTTTAAGACGCAGGGACCTGCGTGGTGGTTGGGCAAAGGATTTGCCAAATCGGCGATGAACCAAGACCCGTTCCGCAATCGGGACTATGTGAAAGGTGCGCAACCGTTTGAGCGGTTAAAGCGCGTGGAGACCCCAACTACTTACATCGATGAGGCCAATGTGGCGCGGGTGCCCAAACGTGCAGATATGTTTGCGCGGGTGCAGTTTGGCGACATGGGCAAATCGCTGCAGGACGCGGCCAAAGGGGGGTACTACGTGCGCAAAGCCGCGCCGAGCATGGCGCAGCGGCGGGCTTTGGGCGCCTTTGTGCTGTTGCAGGATGGTGCAAGTGCGGAAGTCAAGAAACCAACGGATTCAGAGCTTAATGCGGCGAACTTGAAAGCTGCGACCTACTTTCTGGGCGTGGATGCTGTTGGGTTGAGCCGATGTCCGGAGTGGGCATGGTACAGCCATGACGCGACGGGCACGCCGATCCATCCGGTGTATGACAATGCGATCAGCATGATTGTGGATCAGGGTTATGAAACCATGGAGGGCGCCAGTGGGGATGACTGGATCAGCGTGGCGCAATCGATGCGGGCTTACCTACGGTTTTCCTTGTTGGGCGGGGTGATTGCGCAGCAGATCCGCAACTTGGGCTACAAGGCCAAGGCGCATACTGTGATGGACGGTGAGGTACTGCAGCCGCCTCTGTTGTTGCTATCGGGGTTAGGAGAGGTGAGCCGGATTGGCGAAGTGATCCTGAACCCCTATCTGGGGCCGCGCCTGAAGTCCGGGGCGGTGACCACGGACATGCCGATGGATCACGACCAACCGATTGATTTTGGTCTGCAAAACTTCTGCGAGAACTGCAACAAATGTGCACGGGAATGTCCTTCCGGCGCGATCACGGCCGGCCCGAAGTTGATGTTCAACGGCTATGAGATTTGGAAGTCTGACAGCCAGAAATGTGCGACCTATCGGATTTCGACGCCGGGTGGATCGATGTGTGGGCGGTGTATGAAGACCTGCCCCTGGAACCTTGAAGGGCTGTTTGCCGAGGCGCCGTTCCGCTGGGCGGCGAGCAATTTCCCGAGCCTTGCCAAACCTTTGGCCAAGTTGGACGACGCGGTCGGTAATGGCGGGCTGAACGACACCAAGAAATGGTGGTGGGATATTGAGCTTGAGGAAGACGGGGCCTATCGGCCCACGCAGCACCCGCTCAACCGGCGGGATTTGCAGAAAGATCTGGACCTGAAATACGAAGAACAGACGCTGGCGGTGTATCCGGCGGCACTTGCCCCGCATCCATGGCCATATCCGTTCCCGATGGACCGAGAGACGGGGATTCAGGCTTATGAATCAATGATTTCCGCTGATGAATACAAGGCGCGTGTGGCCTCCGGGGATGACAGTGTGATCGACCGCTATGTGGTGCCGGATGCGGAAGATGCGCCGGTGGTTCAAGTGCAGATTTCGCATGTGGAGCCAATGACGGCGGATGTGACAAAGTATGAATTCCAGACCTTGGACGGTACGCCGTTGCCGGAATGGACCGCTGGTGGGCATCTGGACGTGCTGGTCGCGCCCGAATTCTTGCGCCAATACAGCATGTCGGGAGATCCTAAAGATCGGTCAAAGTATCAGATCGGTGTGTTGCGTGAAGACAAAGGGCGGGGCGGAAGTGCTTTCCTGCACAGGATTTTCCGCGAAGGTCGCAAGGTGTTTGTGTCCAAGCCGATCAACCATTTTGAGCTGGTAGAAGACGCGACCAAGAGCTTCCTGATGGGCGGTGGCATTGGCATCACGCCGATGATTGCCTTCGCGCATCGTTTGCATGACATGGGCCGTGATTTTGCATTGCATTATTCCGCGAGCCGTGAAGATGGAGCTGGATATATCAATGATCTCAAGGCGATGCCCTGGGCGGACAAGGTGGTGTTCCACTTCTCTGATAATGGCTCACGGGCGGATTTGGATGCGGTACTTGGTGGCTATCAAGATGGGTGGCATGTGTACACCTGTGGGCCGGACCGGTTCATGGATGGTGTTATGCAGGCTGCAGAGCGTCAGGGCTTCCCAGAAGAGGCGCGGCATTTGGAGTACTTCAATGTGCCAGAGCAGCCGGAGTATGAGAACTTTGAGTTCACTTTGAAGCTTAAGGATGGACGTGAACTTCTTGTTCCCGAAGATAAAATTGCCACTGACGTACTGCTCGAAAATGGCGTGCATGTGGATGTGAAATGTGCCGACGGGATTTGTGGTGTCTGCAAATGTGGGCTGGTGTCCGGTGAGGTGGAACATCGCGATTTTGTGCTGTCCAACAAGCAGCGGGAGACGTCGGTTATTCTCTGTCAGAGCCGCGCGAAAGAGGCCGGCGGGGTGATTGAAATCGACCTATAGGGCGGTCCGTTAACTGGCGAGAATACCGGCGTTTGGTACGTCGGTATCGCGGCTGTTTTGCGGAGGTGCGAATTTTGTCAGTCGACAGGTTAACGCGTCTGCGCTTTTTTAGAGTGATCCCGTTTTGGCAATCTCAAGCGCTGCGCCGATCACGAGGTCGGCGGCAACGGATGCGAGGATCATGCCCATAACGCGGCTGACAATGGCGGCGCCGGAGTTGCCAATCAGACGGATGATTGGGCCTGCAGCCAGCATGCAGAGATAGGCAAACAGCAGGACGACAAGCATCACCACGGCGGTGATGGCCTGATCGGTGATCGCGACGGTGTTGTTGTCGGTCAACAGGACAATCGCGAGCATGGCGCCGGGGCTTGCCAAAGATGGTACAGCGAGCGGGAAGACGGCTGGTGAGGGTTTTTCGGCCAGCTCGGCGTCTGCGTCGGCGGCGTGTTTGTCGCTTTCTGGTTTGCTTTCGCCAAAGATCATGGTGAGGGCAAAGAGGAAGAGCACGATGCCGCCCGCGACCTGAAACGACAGCAGGCTGATGCCGAGGCCGTCGATCAACAGTTGGCCGAAGATCAGGAAGAACATTAGAACGCCAGCGGAGACCGCCGCAGCCAGCAGTGCGGTTTTGCGGCGTTCCGGCGCGGTCATCGCAGCGGTCACGGCGATAAATACGGGGATGGTGCCGATGGGGTCGATCACAACCCAGAGGGTGACAAAGCGCTCAAACAAATCCATGAGGGCAGCCTAGGACGGATTGACGGGGAAGTCATTACGGTTGTCGCGGGTGGCACGCCCGCCGCATGCGCGACGGGCGATGATTTTTAGCCAACCAAACGTTGGGTTTCGCCAGCGATGATGCCTTCTTCGTCAGTGGGAATGACAAAGGCGGACAGGCGGCTGTCGGCGGTGGTGATACGGGAGGTACCCGCAGTATTGGCCGCGTCGTCGAGATCCGCGCCGAGCCACGCGCAGCCACGTAGGATGCGGGCGCGGATGGCGGCGGAGTTTTCGCCGATGCCACCGGTGAAGACCAGAGAGCTAACGCCACCCATGGAGGCGGCCAAGGCGCCGATTTTCTTGCAGGCCTGATAGACAAAGAGGTCCACGGCCTCGGCGGCAGCGGGGCTGTCAGAGGCGAGCAGGTCGCGCATGTCGGAGTTGATGTCGGAGACGCCCAAGAGACCGGATTTTGTGCCCAACGTGTCTTCGATGTCTGCCACGGACATGCCGCGATCACGCAGCATGTGGAAGATCACACCTGGGTCGAGTTCGCCACAGCGGCGGCCCATGACCAGACCGTCAAGCGCAGTGTACCCCATGGTGGTGGCGACAGACTTCATGTTCTGCATGGCACACATCGAGGCGCCGTTGCCGAGATGGGCGACAATGACTTTGCCTTGAGGTTTGTCCAAGTGGTGCGGCAGCTGGGTGGAGATATAGTGGTAGCTCAGCCCGTGGAAGCCGTAGCGTAGCACGCCGTCGTCTGAGAAAGCGCGCGGGATGGCGAAGAGCTGCGCAATGCGGGGTTGGGTGCGGTGGAAGGCGGTGTCAAAGCAGGCGACCTGTGGGATTTCGGGCCAGCGACGGGCAACAGCTTCGATGCCCGCGAGGTTGTGCGGCTGGTGACCGGGGGCCAGCGGGGCGAGGGTGCGCAGCTTGGCAATCACCGCGTCGGTGACCCGCGCAGGGGCGGCAAAATCTTGACCGCCATGCACCACACGGTGCCCCGCGCCGATGATGCGCAGGTTGTCGGACAGACCTGCGATGTGGGTCAGCAGCCAGTCGAGAATTTCGGCGTGGGTGGCGGTGTCTGCCACCGGCACGTCGATGTGCTTTGCTCCGCCGTGGTATTGCGGATCCAGTCCAATGCGGTCGACTTGCCCATGTAATAACTGTTTAAGGTCAGCGCCATAGACAGCGTACTTGATAGAGGAGGAGCCTGCGTTCAGGACCAGGAAGGCGTCTTGTGTCTCTGTCATTACATCAAGTCCCGACCAAGGTGGTGGTGCACCATGAGTTGCGCCAGAGCGGCAGAGACCAGACGGGAAAGCGTGCCGTCTGCGCGGGAGGTCAGCATAATCGGCACGCGGGCGCCCAGCACAAGCCCTGCGCTGTCAGCACCGGCGAGATACATCAGTTGTTTGGCGATCATATTGCCCGCCTCAAGGTCTGGCGCGACAAGGATGTCCGCTTCTCCGGGCACAGGAGACTTGATGCCTTTGGCGTCAGCCGCCTTACGAGAGATGGCGTTGTCAAAGGCCAGCGGGCCGTCCAGAACACCGCCGGTGATCTGGCCTCGGTCTGCCATTTTGCAGAGCGCGGCGGCTTCGACCGTGGAAGGGATTTTGGGGTAGATGGTTTCCAGCGCGGAGAGAATGGCGACTTTCGGTTCATCCACGCCAATTGCGTGCGCCAGTTCGATGCTGTTTTGCACGATATCGGCTTTGACCATCAGATCAGGGAAGATATTGATGGCGGCGTCGGTGATTAGTAGCGGTTTGGGGTAGGTGGGCACGTCGAGCACAAAGACGTGGCTCATGCGGCGCTCGGTGCGCAGGCCCGTGACCTTGTCGACCACGGCACTCATGACTTCGTCGGTATGCAGCGCGCCTTTCATCAGGGCCTGGGCTTTGCCTTCGCGCACGAGACGCACGGCGGCCTGAGCGCTGGCGTGGCTGTGTTTGGCGTCAACGATTTCCAGACCGTCAATGTTGAGGCCTTCTTCCGCCGCAACTGCTTTGATGCGGTCTTCGGGACCGACCAGGATGGGGGTGATCAGGGTTTTGTCGCGGGCTTCCAGGGCGCCGATCAAGGAGGCGGCGTCACAGGGGTGCACAACAGCGGTGGCGATCGGGTCCAGCGGCGCGGTGGCGGCCAGCATGGCGTCAAAACTGTTCACGTGGGGGGCGGACTGTTCCAAGGGAGGCTCCAGTGCTCTGAGTGGTAATATGTTTGCGCGTTATCCCCCCAATATGGAGCGCCCACTTTGATTCACAACAAAAATAGTGGGGAAAAGTCACACGGTGTGCGCAACCCTGCGTCAATGTGAGCGGAGCTGTGTAAAGGTCTGAAATTCGGGAGACTTAGGTGTTGGCGTCAAAGCAGCCGAAGTTAGATTGGGCAAAGACCAAGGGCTTGCCTTCACTGACCCAAAGGCGCTCGACCTGACCCACGACGATGTCGTGGTCGCCGCCATCGTGGACCGCATGGGTGCGGCATTCAAAACGGGCAAGGCAATCCGATAGCAGCGGCACTTGGTCGGCGTTGGTGTCATGTTGCAGATTGGCAAAGGGATCGCCGTTGCGGGCGAAGTCCATGGCCAAGGCGCTTTGATCGTCGCGCAGCATGTGGATGGCAAAATGGCTGGCCCCGGCAAAGAACTGGTGGCGCTCGGAATTGCGGGCCGGGCACCAGAGCACCAGCGGCGGATCAAGCGACACAGAAGAGAAAGAATTGGCGGTCATGCCAAGCGGACCCTGCGGGGTCGGTACGGTGACAACGGTCACACCGGTGGCAAAGCAGCCCAGAGCGTCGCGAAAGCGGCGCTGGTTCTCAGCCGTTGGAGCAAAGGTTTCATCCGTCATGTGCAGGTTGTCTTTCATGTCGCGCATCCTAGCGCAGCAATGGGCCTAAAAATGGGCGGGTGCAAGGGACAGTTTGCCCTGTCCGTGACTTCGCCTGAGGGATGTGGCCTTACGGCTGCTGGCTCTCCGTATGTATACATCTGTTCTTACGCAAATGCCGCGCGGCTGGATTTCAGGGGTTGCCTTTTTTTGGACGCAAGTCGAACACCGCGTGCCCCAGAAACAGACCGTAAATGGCGCGGATTTGGTCCGAATGCTGCCGCAGATGCTTGTTCATGTGATGTCAAGGATTTGAGGGAGGCACCATGCGCGCCATTAGACTTATAGCCACACTTGCGATGCTGCTTCCGGGCGTTTTGCACGCTGAAACAAACGTGACAGGGAAGCTGCCGGGTGAAGCGGCTGTTGGACGGCTGATGCTGAAAGGCAAGGCCATGTGTACCGGGGCGTTGATTTCGCCAGAATTGGTGCTGACTGCGGCGCATTGCCTGTATGATCCGCGCAACGGTAAGAAACTGCAGCCCAATCAGATGGAGTTTCAGGCTGGGTTGAAGCAAGGTAAAGCAAAAGCGGTGCGCAAAGTCTCGGCCGCTACAGCGCACCCTGACTACATCCACCGCCACAAAGGCAAAGCCCAGGTGGGAAGCGATATTGCGTTGTTGAAATTGGACAAACCGATCTCCACGCACTCTGTGCTTCCGATGCGGTACGGTGCCAGCCTGTCCAGTGGCGATATGCTTGGCGTGTTGAGCTACACCATCAGCAATCGCACAGATCCGATTTTGGAATATCCTTGTCGTGTTCTGGCCCGTCAACAGGACACGCTGGTGATGAGCTGTGAAGTGAATTTTGGCGCCTCTGGCGCGCCGGTTCTGGCGCTGACCAATGGCAACAACCCTGCGGTGGTTTCTGTGGTCTCGGCCAAGGCTGCGATGGGCGGAAAGAATGTCTCTGTGGGGACGCTGTTGAGCGCAGACACGCTCCGGCAAATGATTGCTGGCGGGTAGAGCCTCCTGCTCTGGCTTACTTGTCCAACTCTGGCGGCCCTCGGGCCGCCATTTTTTGCGGAGATCAAAGAATGTCAGGCAATTCCGTTTCAGGTGCAACGTCAGCAGGAACGAATTGGAAGCCGTCGCCAGCACTCTCCGGGGGATATTCGGTGAATACACCAAGGTAGGTTAGGTCCCTATAGAGCCGCGAGGCGTTGTGGGCTTGGTTTTGCAACTCTGGTTGTTTCTCGCAGGATATGCGTTCAGTAATCTGGAACGTCAGGGGTGATGTTTTAAAACCAAAACAGCCCATTTGCCCTTCGTGAATAACATAGGTGCCTGAAACATGCCGATAGAGATGTGAGCCGCGCCACCATCCTGTGTCACCAATGAGGTCATGCTCGATCAGTTCGCCATTGTGGGATATGGCAATAGATCTGTGCCAATCACTGTGGATACCAAACATCGCTGTAAGCTCCATGGTGACAGTAAGCTTGTCCTCAGGTGTCGTACTAGCGCTGAATGAGGAAGGGTTGCAGCCCGCAATCAGGAAGACTGAAACAGTTGCAATAGTTTGCTTGATCATCGTGGTAGATTACCGACCAAACAGAAGGCGCAGACCGAGGGCA